>CEUZ01134300.1_pt1 | contig 13761 bp, 8 predicted proteins | sample 361511 | NCBI WGS metagenome assembly CEUZ01 (sample SAMEA2622822, study PRJEB7988) | marine metagenome | biome: marine biome (ENVO:00000447); feature: surface water layer (ENVO:00002042); material: "saline water (ENVO:00002010), including plankton (ENVO:xxxxxxxx)" | depth 5 m
TAGAAGACAATGCTCGGTCTTGCTTGGCAATAAATGATGATGTCCCCCCATCCACATCAAGGACCGGTGCAAAATTAAGGTTGATATGTAAATTCTCGAGTAATTTTCCCAATTTTCTGGAGTAGGATTTAGTAAAATTAAGATCATCGCGCTGACCAATCTCATACCAAGATGGAAATTCAGGGAAACCATATTTTGTATTAAGACGATTCACTTCTCCGCCTTCCTGATCAATGGCAATAAAAAGCGGTTCTTTACTAAAAGATTGTAGATTGATATTCAAGTTTTTCAGTTGCTCATGTGACCGAATATTTCTTGTCCCCAATTGATTATATTCTAAATCCATATCATAAAGAATTATTCCTCCTAATTGATAATCATGAATCCAATTTTGTATTCGTGAATTTTCTGATATGGAAGAACCTCGGAAACCAGCAATGATAAGATTACCTATTTTTTTCATCATTATTTCAATAACATTATTTTTTGGGTAAGAATATTTTTATTATTTTTAAGTTGAACAAAATATAGCCCGCTTCCGAATTTATTGGCATTCCATCGAATTTGGTGTTCTCCCATTTGTAGTTCAACATTCTTAAGCAGGGATTGAATTTTTTTACCATTTATATCATATATATCTAAATCAAATACCTGATCATTGCTAACATGAAATGGAATTGTTGTGGTGGGATTAAATGGATTAGGAAAAGCAGGAAGTAAATAATGATTAGGTGGATAGCCTGATTTATCCAATCTTAAAATATTTCCAAAATTATATTTTGGTCCAATCTCATGAGATAATTCAGATCCAAAATATCCTGATACATATATATTTGTTATCGATATACTTCCCTGGATTCCTGGTAAATCATCGTGATTCCAAGGGATGTATGTGAAAACACCTTCTCCCGCAGGCAAAGGTTCTCCTGTATTTTGGGAAAGGGCGACCATTCTCCCGGATTCACTCATTGAAACAGTCCAGTCAACTTCTTCAGCTCTCCCAGAAAATCCATTTTGAAACTGGAGTCCATTAAGGTTTTCACCTTCCAAATTAGTTACATTAATATCGAACTGTATACCATATACTGGAACATAATTTTCGACAGCGATTTCTAAGGCTCTACTAATAGAATCTTCTGCAATGGTTACATAAGCATCTGCGTTTGAATGATTATTTGCAGTGTGGATAATCAAATGGGAAGCAATGAAATAATTTGGTTCTGTATGACCGGTATAATTATAGTTACAGGACGAACATGTAACACCATTAATACATGATGGGTTATTTGGAGAGCACTCATTAAAGTAGTCTTCCAGAATATAAGATAAAGTGGCAGTATCACCCTGTACTAAAAAAGGGGATAAATCAAAATCCTGTGGTTCCACAATATCTCCAGGGCAAAATCCTGCACGGCTATATTGCCAGGTACCATACTGCGGCGAACACGTGTTGTTTTGACAATCATTCCTCCAAAAATTGTGATCAAATAAAAAAACATTATTTAAATAGATTTGATGTATTTTTTGAGAGAATTCAGCGGCGTTATCTGTATTGCCCTGCCCATGTCCTGTCGTAATTATCCTAAGATATGTTGATAGCGCATCATCTGGGATATATTCAGTAATAGGTTGAATATTAATAGGGTTTATGCTATCGCCATATATAATGTAGGAATCATTCCACATATTTCGAACTACAGTAAATTGATGATCTGGGATCCCAGAAATATATTCAAACTGAATGGTGATGAGCCACGCAGGCTGTACCCAGGTATCAATAAAAGAGCTTAAACTGATTTCTCCTTTTAATATGGAACGGTAATCGGTTACATCTAAGGTCCAACCGCAACCAACTCCATAGGGTGTTACATACCGACCAATCTCATACCAATCATTCAGATGTTTTACAGATATACTGGCTTTTCGATCCCATGGATCACAGCCGTCAATGGGGCAGGTAAGATTGATGTGCATTAGAATCTGCTGATAATTATCGTTATTACTTGGCAGCTGAATTGTATCAATAATAGTGCGATTATTTATTCCACTGCCAAAAAAATGATGTATGTTGTTAAGTGCGATAATTGTTGTATCTGCAGATAAAAAAACATATTGAAATGCGAATGCTATAATTAATGTTTTTTTCATTAAACTATTTTATAAAAATAACTTTTTCCGTTTGTTGATTGGTTCCATTAGAAATCTGTAAAAAATAGGATCCGGATGATAAGTTAGTAGGTTTCCATTGTATCTGATGCGAACCCGGGTTTTTAGTCTCTCGCAGTATTGTATTAATTTTTTCCCCATTGGTGTTAAAGATTGAAATATCAATAAATGATCGGGAGTCAAGTTTGAACACAATATTGTTAACGGGGTTAAATGGATTTGGAAAGCTGGTAAGAAAGAATTCTTCAGGAAGATATTCTGCTTGCACTTTTTTTCTGTTATTCTGCCAATCTACAACTGTAAAATCATTTATCTTTACATTATCATCCAATAAAAAAAGAGTTCCTAGTTGCAATGAGATTCCATCCAGGCTGTAAGCTATGATTTTTTTTCCCGACTGTTTCCAGGCCCAACTGGATGGTATAGTGTAATCCATTATTTCTCGAGGATGTGATAATTCAATTTCTAAACCTGCAATTTCACCGTACGTCTTCAGGACAATTGATCTGTCTTGGATAAAATATGTTGCTTCCTGAACAGACACTCTTGTTTGTCCATCGATATCCAAAATCATTTGGATTAACAATACTAGATCCGCAATATCGATAATATTATCTTGGTTTATATCTGCAGCATTTATTTGAATTTCTGTTCCAGTTTCCATATTTAGCATGATGGTTACAAGAATTACTGTATCATAAATATTACGAACATCATCAAAATTCAGATCACCGCTTAACCCTGACAAATTATAGCCATCTGCCCAGCTTGGGTTGCCATAAATAATTCCTCTATGATCATTATTAGAATTATCGTGTAGAGTGTCGCCCATTCCCTCATTAAAAGAGTAGTACGCTACCAATCCATCCTCATTTCCGGTTAAAGTAGTTTCCATCGAAGAGATTATGTCTGTTGCGGTCCGCGGGATATTCCACAAACGAATTTCATCTATTTTACCATGAAAATATCGATCACCATAATCAGAACCGATGCGCAGGGGATCTGTATTTGTGCTGGTATTAATGGGATTGCCAGACAATGGATATTCCAAACCATTAACGTACAACTTACGTTGTCCAGATTGATTTACTGCGGCAATATGAAACCAATTTCCTGTATAAAGTATACCTGTAGCTGTTTCGACTTCATCAAAAGAAATACCAGTGTATGGTGATTGGGATGTGAGTCTTAATACATAACCATGAGATGCTGGAGTATGATATTTTGAGATAATACCGGCAAGCCATTCAAATGATTCGGGAAAGACCCACGCTTCCAGCGTATAGTCATTTGTAAGATCTAATTCAGCATGGTCTTGAATAAGCACAAAGTCATCGTTGCCATCAAAACGAAGGGAATAATCTTGTCCGAATGTAAAGCAGAGTATTAAAGGGAGTAATAAATGTTTTTTATTAAATAAAATCATTCTAACAGGTAATGTAATCTTATAAATAATCCAATGCCTACTCAAGATATGCTTTTTATTCACAGGAGTTATCGGAAACAGTGAGTGAAACATTATATTCTATTCATTGGGATATTGAAGCCCAATCTGTTTTCTTATTTCATCCATTGACTTCATAATAGCAATACTTTCTTTGTGTAATAGTAAGGGTGATTCGATTTCTCCTGATTTGACGCAGCGAGCAAATTCAATGGCTTGTTCCCGCAAGCCATGACCTTTATAGGTATTGGGATATTCGATTTCTGAACCATCACCCAATACAATTCTCATGTTAGTAGGGCAGTAAAATAGGTGATCAATTTCTAAGAATCCTTTGAAGCCAGAAACGTGAGCTGTGCAAGGTGTTTGGGTATGTGAAGATGCTGAGATTATGGATTGTGCACCATTTTTATATGCGAAAATTGCAGATGTCTGGGCATCTACTTTCTTATTCGTAAATGAAGCCTGTGCTGTAATACTAGTCGGCTCTCCCAAAACCAGGTGAGAAAAAGATACAGGATAGATTCCCATGTCAAGCAGTGCACCACCAGCCAGGCTGGGTTCCCAAAGACGCGGATTATTATTACCTATCAGTCGTTGCCTAAAATTTGCTTGCAATGTAAATATTTCACCCAAAATACCACTGGCTAAAATTTCTCTAACTTTTGCAATGTGAGGTAAAAATCTGGTCCACATTGCTTCCATAAGGGTTAGTCCTTTATTTTGGGCTAGTTCAATCATTGAACGTAATTCATGTTGATTCACAGCAAAAGGTTTTTCGTATAGGACAGGCTTACAGGCATTTAAAGCCATTATCGTGTGTTCTTTATGAAAATTATGAGGAGTAGCTATATAAATACCATCAAGACTGGGATCCGCCACTAATTCTGAATAACTCGCATAGCCCCTACATCCTGGATAGTTAGATGCGAACTTCTGAGCTGAATTTGATGTGCGCGAACCGACAGCAACTACTTTATGACCCTTTATATAATCTAAATCATTCGCGAACATTTTGGCAATTCCGCCGGTACCGATGATGCCCCATTTAAATTCAGAGTTCAAAATATATCGCAGATTATTAAATTATTTATTTTAATTATCGATTTTTCTATAAATATAGTGGCTATTTGAATTATTGAATATATTGATTTAGACATTTCACCCAGGTCTTATATCCTTTATTATTTAGATGTACACCATCAGTTGTGTATGCTTCATTCATCATACTTCGTTCATCTGAAAAAGCCGTGTATAAATCAACTACTTTAAAATTATTTTGTTCTTTAATTAATCGATTAATAGATTTAATCTGATTTACTATTTTAGAATTGTAACCAGTCAGAGATCTATTGTTATAGTCCATATGTTTTTGAATATCTACTGGAAGGATGGTTTGAATGAATATTTTTGTGTTTTTAGATTTTGCATAAATATTTTCCGCAATTTGAATGATATTCTCTGCCACATGAGAGCTAATTTTATTTTTTCTATTGGGGTGATTATCAAAAATATCATTGATTCCAATTAATAGAAATATTGCCGTTGGTTTGTAATAAATAATTTCATCAAGTCGGGATAAAACTCCTTCAGTTATATCGCCAGAAATACCCCTGTTAACAATATTATCGACACCAAATCTTTTATTCCAATCGCCTCCTCCTTCTATAAGACTATTCCCTAAAAATACAATTTTCTTAAATCCTATTGGTCTATTTTTAAATTGGGCTATTCTCTTTATGTATAATTCTTTTTGCCAATCTTCCTGGTAACTTATAATAATACTAGAGTCTGGATAAATATTCCCTGGATTTGAGTGAAAATGATTTTTCATGTTTTGACAATCAATTTTATACATCGAGATTATAATTGATACAATAATATATTTCATTACCAAGAGAAAAAAATAATATCTTCAATCACTATAACTGCTTTGTTATATATTAATACCGATGATGAATTAATTGAAACTTTACTTTATGCTTATGTTTATTGATTAATACCATATCATGTATATTCTGATTGTAAGTTTCATTATGTATTGACTTATAAATGATAAACTAATTCCAGCATGAAATTAGTTGTTTTGGTTTATCAAATAACCAGTAATTCTAATCCTTTTTATTTAATAAATAATATTTAAAATAGGCGTTATCTTTTGGTAATCTAATAGAGATCTAGAAGGGTTACCATAAACCATATCAATAAATTTTAAACCTATTAAGCATATTTTAATATCCAGACTTAATTTTATAGATTTTTCTAATGTTTCATCGAGTTAAAAATAATCCTATTATATCTCCTAATAATATTCATTCATCAAATCCTGAAATGATTGATGTATCATCTGTATTCAATCCAGGAGCGATTAAATTTGATGGGAAAACAATCCTTTTATTGCGAGTGCAGAATCGAGGTAGGGAGACAATGCTTGTTAAAGCTGAAAGCAATGATGGGAGCAAATTCGTGATCGAAAATGTGCCCCTAGAAATATCAGGCTTGGATAGGACAAATGAAACCATATTCCATATCTATGATCCGCGAGTAACCTTTCTTGATGAAAGATTTTATATTATGGTAGCAGTGGATGTGGTTGGGAAATGTCTTTTAGGTATTATTCAAACGCAGGATTTTAATTCGTTTGAGTTTTTAGGATTCACTGGGAAAAAAGATAACCGAAACGGTGTCCTGTTCCCGGAGAAGATAAATGGGAAGTATGCCCGTCTTGATCGACCAAACTTAAAAGAATTAGAAAGCGGTGCTACTACTGGTAATGCCATCTGGTATTCAGAGTCAGATGATCTTTTTCATTGGCCGACTACCCGACAGGTCATGGAAGGTCGTTTTCATTATTGGGATGAAAATATTGGTGCTGGACCTCCACCTATTAAAACAGAAAAAGGCTGGCTATTAATCTATCATGGCATTACCATGCATTATCAACCAATCTATCAGGCTGGGGTTGTCCTATTGGACCTGAATGAACCCTGGAGAGTAATATCACGTGGGCGATATAATGTTCTAGAACCTCGGGAAATGTGGGAGCTAGTTGGTCAGGTACCCAACGTGGTATTTCCTTCGGGTATAATTGTTGAATCCTATGATGAAAATGGTTTCGCAAAGAGGTCGAGTGATGTGAAATTATATTATGGTGCAGCAGATACTCATATAGGATTAGCGACATCAACGATACAGGCACTGATAGATGCATGCTTTTCCTAAATTTCTATTTCTTTTTTCCTTTATTTTAGGACAAGGTTTTATAACACCAAAAATTAATTATTCCCCTCGGTCATATATTTGCTATAAAGTACCTGATCCGATCCTAATTGATGGGAAGATTAATGATCTTTCTTGGCAAAAAGCGGAGTGGTCAGAGCCATTCGTTGATATTGAAGGGGACACGAAACCACTCCCATTTTTTGATACAAAAGTGAAAATGCTCTGGGATGAAAATTATTTCTATTTTGGTGCCTATATGGAAGAACGTCATGTATGGGCAACTCTTACAACACGCGATGCAGTCATTTTTAAGGATAATGATTTTGAAATTTTTCTTGATCCTGATGGTGATACCCATAACTACTATGAACTAGAAGTGAATGCTTTAGAAACAGAGTGGGATTTGCTTCTATTAAAGCCGTATCGTGATCAGGCGAAAGTTGCTGTTGATTCTTGGGATATTCCTGGTTTAATTACAAAAGTCCATGTGGATGGAACTATTAATGACCCATCAGATATAGATGAAGGTTGGAGTGTTGAGATTGCCATCCCTTGGAAAGCTTTAGAAGAGTGTGCACCAAACGAATACCCTAAAGAAGGAGAACAATGGAAAGTTAATTTTTCCAGAGTGCATTGGAACACTAAAATTGAGAATGATAAATATATTAAGACAGAATCACCTGAATATAATTGGGTCTGGTCACCCCAAGGAATTATTGCTATGCATTATCCAGAAATGTGGGGTTTAGTACAATTCACAGATGAAATAGTGGGTGAGAAAAAAATAAAGTATCAACCTTCTGACTTAGATAAAATTAAGTGGGAGCTCAGACAAATATATTATAATCAAAAGAATCATTTTTTTCAAAAAGGGCTATATGCTAAATCTTTTAAAGAGCTGGGAATATCTAAAACAATTGATTTAGATATTCCTTTGTCGCCAATAATAGTTATCACTCCTTCCGGTTGGCAAGCCGCTGTTAAATGGAATAATAAATCTGTTATTATTCGGCAAGATGGGAGAGCGTGGGTAAAATGAATCTATCTCTGTTAGATTGGCTTATCGTCTTTATTTGTTTTACAGGCATGGTTTATTCTGTCAGATCCACGAAAGGATTAATGAAAAGTGTATCTGATTTCCTTGCAGCCGGACGAACAGCAGGAAGATATGTAGTTTCCATATCAAGCGGGATAGCCGGCTTAGGGGCTATATCAATAGTGATGTTTTTGGAGATGGGATATGTTTCAGGATTTGCCTTGGCCTGGTGGGGATTAAGCCAAGGAATTATTATACTATTGATTACAGTATCCGGATGGGTGATCTATCGTTTTAGATCTACCCGCTGTTTAACACTACCGCAATTTTTTGAGATGCGTTATAGTCGAAAGTTTCGAATATTTACAGGGATCGTTGCATTCGTTGCTGGTATCATAAATTTTGGAATATTCCCGGCTGTTGGGGCCCGCTTTTTTATTCACTATTGCGGTTTTCCAGATTCGTTATTAGGTATCGCCACATTCCCCTTGATAATGATACTGCTTCTATCTGTAGCTTTATATTTTGTACAAACAGGGGGGCAAATCGCTGTAATAATTGCTGACTTTTTCCAGGGTGTGTATGTAAATATTATTTTTATGGTGATGATATTTTTTCTTTTATTCACTGTAGGTTGGGATCAGGTTACTGAAGCTTTAGAACAAACTCCTATTAAGCTTGCACAGGAAGAAATAGCAGAAATTCAATCAGGAAAAGGCTTTTCTGATTTAAGTCAATCCGAACAAAATAACAAGATTCTAGAAATTGAAGAAAAATATGAAAACTCATCTAGGATTAATCCGTTCAAAACCAGCCATGTAGAAGATTTTAATTTCTGGTATTTCCTGATTGGAATCATTGGGATTATGTATGGTCAAATGAGTTGGCAGGGAAGCCAAGCGTATAATGCGTCGGCAAAAAGTGCTCACGAAGCAAAAATGGGTGCAGTTTTGGCTGGTTTTAGAGGATTCCCACAGACACTTTTTTTCTTATTTGCCCCAATTGCAATTTATGTTTTTATGAATCATGCAGACTATCAGTCGGTATCTGTTTCGGTAAATACATCGTTAGAGCAATTCAACACGGATGCTGTAAGGACTCAAATGAGGGCACCACTTGTTTTGTCAGAAGTATTACCGGTAGGGCTATTAGGAGCCTTTGCAGCACTAATGTTAGCTGCGTTCATCAGTACACACGATACCTATCTCCATTCCTGGGGAAGCATTCTTGTGCAGGACGTAATTATGCCATTTAGAAAAAAACCTTTTGATAAGGATACTCACCTGAAGGTCTTGAAGTATTCTATGTATGGTGTGGCAGCCTTTATATTTTTATTTAGTTTGTTATTCCAGCAGAACCAAAAAATTGCACTTTTTTTTGCAATTACAGGAGCAATATTTGCTGGCGGCTCAGGTGCTGTGATTATTGGTGGCTTATACTGGAAAAGAGGAACAACTGCTGCCGCGTGGGCTGCTATGATTACAGGAGCAGTTATTGCAGTTGGTGGTATCATCTTGAAGCAGGTTTCAGCTGAATGGTTGGCGGATACATATTCGATGTATACATTGAAGCAGATTATAATATTTTTTAGAAATATTAATGGCCAAGTATACTGGGCAATAGGGATGGGTTCTTCTGCTTTATCTTATATTATCGTTTCTTTACTAGGGAAACGTGCAATTTATGATATGGATAAAATGCTTAACCGAGGTAAATATGCCATTGAAGGTGAAATGGAAATCATTAGTGATATACCAGAAAGAGGTTGGAAGATGCTTGGGATGGGTAAGGAATTTACCAAAAGCGATAAATTTATTTACATAGTAAACTATGTGTGGACGTTAAGTTGGACAATTGTGTTTATCATAGGTACAGTATATAATCTTTATAATGATGTTGTTGATACATCATGGATGACTTTTTGGAAGTATTTTTTGTTTATCCATATAGGTATGGCTATTATTTCCATTGTTTGGTTTACATGGGGCGGGTTCAAAGACCTTCGGGAAATGATGCAAAAACTAAGATCAAGTGAAAGAGACCATGAAGATGATGGCTGGGTTTCAGCGGAATAATTTTTATGAATAAAAAAGAGACAGAAGTTGTCATCCAACGAATTGAAAAATGGTATGATCGGTTGCCAGCTCTTTTCATATATGATAAACAGATTCTTAATGCTGAATTTGGTTGGTCAAAAAATCCGGTGCCTTTTAGCGAAAGGCTCACTTTGAAATATAAACCTATTCGTGAGGGAGATGAATGGGGACAGAAATGGGAAAGTGCCTGGTTTCATCTTCTTGGCAAAATTCCAGACCAATGGACTGGAAAATGCATTGCCGCAGAATTAGATTTTTCTGGTGAAGGATTAGTATTTGATTCAGAAGGAAAAGCTATCCAGAGCATCTCAAATAGTTCAATCTGGGACCCAAATTTTTCCCGCACACGGCTACCTTTAAACAATCCGTGTGCCGGAGGGGAAAGGATCGAACTGTGGGTAGAAGCAGCGGCAAACACTTTGTTTGGAGTATTTACAGATCCCGATCCGGAAAAAGAAAGTCTAAAACGGCATGGCTGGTTTGATGCCAAGGTAGAGTGTATGCGGTTTGGTATCTTTGATAAAGAATTATGGCACTTGTACCTGGATGTAAGAATTCTTCTAGGGTTTGTGAAACGCTTGGATGAAAAATCAATACGAAGATCAAGGGCTATTCTGGCTTTGAATAATTGTATTAATGCGTTTGCTGATAATCAGAAAAATTCAGAAAAAGCACGGAATTATCTGAAACAAGAGTTGGAAAAACAGGCTTCAGCATCAGATTTGTATGTTTCAGCGATTGGGCATGCTCACATTGATACAGGATGGCTCTGGCCGGTTAGAGAGACAGTGCGCAAGTGTGCTCGTACTTTCGCTACTCAGTTAAGTATAATAGATGAATATCCGGATTACATTTTTGGTGCGTCCCAGCCCCAGCACTACCAGTTCATAAAAGATCATTACCCAGAACTATATGTACGGATCAAGAATGCTGTTAAATCAGGAAACTGGGAAGTTCAGGGAGGGATGTGGGTAGAAGCTGACTGCAATCTTATCAGCGGTGAATCAATGGTACGCCAACTGTTGCACGGAATGAATTTTTTCAAAGATGAATTTGGTATAGAAGTGGATAACCTTTGGCTGCCGGATGTGTTTGGCTATTCCGCTGCTTTACCCCAGATATTAAAAAAATCAGGAATTAATTATTTTCTAACCCAAAAACTTTCCTGGAGCCAGTTCAACGATTTCCCCTATCAGACATTCAACTGGCGCGGGATTGATGGGACAGAAATTTTGACCCATTTCCCGCCTGAAAATACCTACAACAGTGAACTGGATACAGAATTTTTAATTCCAGCTCAACAAAGTTTTAAGGAGAAAGACAAAATCGATGAATTTATTTCCCTCTTTGGTATGGGTGATGGTGGGGGTGGTCCCAAGCCTGAAAATGTTGAATTGGGTCGGCGCATGGCAAACCTTGAAAATTCACCTAGGGTTCATTTTGATACTGCAAAGAACTTTTTTCACAGATTGGATAAATACAAGGATGATATAGAGACCTGGGTGGGGGAACTTTACCTGGAGCTTCATCGTGGTACATACACGACCCATGGGTTGGTAAAGAAACAGAATCGAAAACTGGAATGGAGACTTCGTGCTGTGGAAATGCTATGGTCGTGTCTACCAATGAAAGATTATCCCACTGAAGAACTGGAAATACTTTGGAAAAAACTGCTAATTAACCAGTTCCATGATATCATCCCCGGCTCCAGCATTAATCTTGTTTATCAGACTACTCATAAGGAATATGAAGAGATTCATGGTGGTTGTGATAAATTAATATTACAAGCAGCTCAATCTCTTTTTGAGAAAAGCTCAGATGCATTCGTTTTGGCAAATACTTTATCGTATGTTTGGAAAGGAATAATCGTTATCCCAGAATCAATGAGAGGATATGCTATTTTGGATGAAAACGGACAACAGTTATCTCTACAGGAAACAGTCGCAGGAACCGTAGCTGCGGTTGACCTTGCACCTTTGTCATTTGCAACCTTCAAGAAAGGGGATCCTTTTCAAAGTGGAATGGAAAACGAAGATAACCTCACTCTGGAAAATGATTTTATTCTTTATGAATTTGATCAAAAAGGGCAGCTCATTTCTGCATATGATAAAGAAGTTGGAAAAAAAGTTTTATCTGGAGAAGGGAATGTATTATCGTTGTATGAAGATCGCCCTAATGATTATGATGCTTGGGACGTAGATTTCTTTTACAGGGCTGCAATCATAGAGACTGCAACAATGAATAAAGATGTTACTATAACTAGAGGAAATGCAGTTAAACAACTTGTATTCAGTTTCAGGATTGGAAAATCTACTATAAAGCAATCGGTTTCATTATACAATCATTCAAAGCGGATTGATTTTTCAACCACTGTAGACTGGAATGAAAAGCATAAAATGCTTCGGGTTCATTTCCCGGTAAATGTAAGATCAGATCAGGCAACCTTTGATATCCAGTATGGATATGTAAAGCGTAATACTCATAGGAATACCAGTTGGGATAAAGCTAAGTTTGAAGTGGTGGGCCATAAATACGCCGACTTATCTGATCATGATTATGGTGTGGCACTTTTAAACGACTGCAAATATGGCTACATGGTTCACGATAATATCCTAGATCTGAACCTGCTTCGTTCACCCACTAATCCCGACCCTAATGCAGATGAAGGATCGCATCAATTTACCTACAGTCTTTTCCCCCATATAAAGGACTTTATTCACTCCGATATTATTGCTGAGTCGTCGTGCCTTAATCAGCCACCTATTTTGTTCAAAGATACAGCAACAAAAATTAAAATGCCAATTAGGTTGGAAGGTGCTGGCATTGAATTATCTGTTTTGAAAAAAGCGGAAAAAGAAAATGAATTGATTTTACGTATTATTGAGACACATGGACGCAAATCAAATGGATTACTTTATATACAGGGTACCCTAGCAGAGTGTGATCTTATGGAATGGAAGCAAATAGGAGAAAAAATACAGGTTGATGAATCAATACAATTAGACCTAAAACCATTTGAGATTAGAACATTCAGGTATAATAATATTGCTGGTTAGTGCCTCTAGGCCATTTGTTACACTGAGTTAATTTTCATAGATCACAGGACAAATAGATTCATTTTCTGTTTGATTTAAATAACTAGTCAGTTCCCCTTTGACAGGGATTCTTTCGGATGAGTCCGTACAAAAGTGAACAACCATGCCAATCCTAGGGCCTTTGCTGATATTTGGTCCAGATGAATGATATACTTGAGAAGTATGAATACTAATATGCCCTTTTTCGATGTTTGCACTCACAACTTTGTGGCCATAATGCGTATCCTCTAATATCTCATCCTGCGCAGCAAGGTTTTTATCAAAGAAATCCATGCCTGTTATATCTTCCCATTTATTGGAACCTCTTATATAACGAACAGGTCCAGAATTTTCAATCACATCTGTAAGAGCTATCCATGCAGTAAACACCCCGCTAGGTTTCCAAAAGGGCCAATATTGAGTATCACGGTGCCACCCCGCATGACCTTTTTCCCCCCCACCTTCAGGCTTCCAGACTGATTGCGAATGCCATACTTGGATTCTTTTTGCTCCAACAGTATCAGCCAACCATTTTCCAAAATCCGGGTTTGTAATAAGATTCCAAATTTGTTCGTTACATAAATGGGGTTTATCTATCTTAATAATGCTTTTTGGATCATCGCCAATATTCCAGAACCGATTTTCAGGTGAGATTCCCGTTTCGTAGATCCCTTGGATTACATCGGATAAACCATTGCAGGCGGATGTTATTTGTGAAGATGA
>CEUZ01031061.1_pt1 | contig 13748 bp, 13 predicted proteins | sample 361511 | NCBI WGS metagenome assembly CEUZ01 (sample SAMEA2622822, study PRJEB7988) | marine metagenome | biome: marine biome (ENVO:00000447); feature: surface water layer (ENVO:00002042); material: "saline water (ENVO:00002010), including plankton (ENVO:xxxxxxxx)" | depth 5 m
AATATCTAATGGTAATCTTCCAGCAGAATATAATTTAGCTAGATTTGCTAAATCAACTGCAGGTCTAACCTCGCCTGTTAAACATCCAGATAATCTTTTACCAGTTGCAACAAGTTCTAAATGAGGTATTTTTAGTTCATAAGTAGATTCAGCAGCACCAACATAAACACATATTCCATGCCTTCTTAATAAACTCATACATTTTTCAATTGCTGGAACAGCTCCGGAAGCTTCTATAATTGAATCAAAACCACCATTAAAATCACTTAAATTAATATTATTGAAATCTTCTGCGCTCATAACCTGATCACAGCCAATCTCCATACCTAATTCTCTTCTTTCATTATTTGTATCCACTCCAATTATTGGATATGCACCTCTTAGTTTAGCTGCCATCACTGCACTAAGGCCGACACCCCCTAATCCTACTATCAGAATTGAATGTCCTACTTGAAGAGCAGCGGTATTAACAACAGCGCCATATCCACTTACAACTGCACAGCCTAACAAAGATGCTATTTCAAATGAAACATCTTTTGGAATTTTTGCTACAGCTGTAGATGGGACTACTGAATAATCTGAATAAAAACCAGTATTAAAACCTATTGCTACTCCATCACCATTTTTATCTTTAAGAGGCGTTCTTCCATCTGGTAAAATTCCCCACCCTCTTACCTCTTCTCTTTCACAATAAGCACCTTCTTGGTTTAAACATCTGCTACACTGACCACAAGGAGCTATTGGAGCCATTACAACATGGTCACCTTTTTTTACATTACTTACTCCTGGGCCCACATCAATAATTACGCCTGATCCTTCATGACCTAAAACTGAAGGGATTGGCTGATGATCTAAAATTCCTTTTGCCAAAGAATAATCTGTGTGACAAACTCCACATGAACGAAGTTTAATCCTTACTTCGCCTGCTTGCGGTGTATCAATTGTCAATTCCTCAAAACTCAAAGGTTTTTTTGCTTCTCTTAAAACAGCGGCATTAGTTATTAGTTCACTCATGATCTAACCTCTCCTCTTTTTCTTTTTGAATATTCATCAAAACCAACTGCGCCAATTAAAACAAGTCCAGCTACAAGTCCTTGATAATAAACATTAACACCTGTAAGAATTAGTAAATTGTTGATAATTGCCATCAATACCACACCAAGAAAGGCTCCAATAATAGATCCCTGACCACCAGATAAACTGCATCCTCCAATTACTGCTGCAGCTATAATTCTAAGTTCTGCACCATTTCCAGCAAGAGGAAAAGCAGCATTTAATCTTGCAGTTGAGACTACACCAGCTACTCCAGCAGCACATCCACATAAAGCATATAAAATAAATTGTATTCTTTTAACCCTAAGACCTGATAATTCAGCTGCTTGAGGATTGCTTCCCACAAAAAAAGGTAATCTTCCAATTTTCATAGTTCGTAATACAAATTCAGCAACAATTACAAAAAGAATAAAAATCCAAATAGGATTTGGAATACCAAAAATTTTTCCCTGGCCAATTAATTGGAATGCTTTAGGAAAGGAGCTCATAGCCCTATCACCTGAAACAATTAAAGTGAGGCTTCTCACAATAGTTAACATTCCTAAAGTTGCAATTAAAGGATTAACAAAAAATCTAGTAACCATTAAACCATTTGCGACTCCAATCATTGTTCCGCACAGTATTGCTAGTATACAAGCTAGTGGCCAAGGCATCCCAAAGTTAGCCATACATATTCCACATACCATGCCTGAAAAAGCCAGGTTTGCTCCAACAGATAAATCAAAGCCGCCACTTATAAGAAGCATGCACATTGCTATTACAATTATTGCATCTAAAGATAATCCTAAAAATACAGCACTAAAATTGGCACTTAGTAAAAAATAAGGAGAAATAAATGAACCTAATATTGCTACAGCAATTAAAAATAAAAAAAGAGGAATTTCTCTAATTTTAAATAATCTTATTATAATATCAGTCATAAATTAAATCTCCATTTGATTATTTTTACTTTGCCCAGAGTAACCAGAAGCATATTTTAAAATTAATTCTTCAGAAAAATCTTTTTTTGAAATTTCACCATGAATTCTACCTGATCGCATTACGATTGTTCTATCACAAATTCCTATAATTTCTGGTAACTCTGAAGAAATCAACATTATAGAAGTTCCTTGATTAGATAATTCCCTTATAATTTTATAAACTTCTTGTTTTGCGCCCACATCAACCCCTCTTGTCGGCTCATCGATTATTAATAGTTTGGGGTTTTTAGGCAGCCATTTGCCTAAAGCAATTTTTTGTTGGTTTCCACCACTTAATTTTAATACATATGTTTCATCACTATTTGTTTTAATATTTAGCTGATCAATACTTTTTTGTGTTAATTCATTTATTTGACTATTATTAAGGATGCCATTTTTCGCTACAAGATCTAGATTAGGAGAAATTAGATTGTTTCTTACAGTCATTTCTGTAAATAGGCCTTTCTCTCTTCTTTCTTCACTAACATATACTATGCCTGAATCTATTGCTTCAGTTGGATTATTAATGTTTATTTCTTTTCCATCTAAAATAACTTTTCCACCTTCTGATTGATAAAACCCAAATAAAGTAAGTGCAAGTTCTGTTCTTCCAGCGCCTATTAGTCCTGAAAAACCGACAATTTCTCCTTTTTTAATATTAAAACTTATATCTTCAAAAAATTGAGAATTTTTTAAATTTTGAACTTCAAACAAGATATCATTACTAATTTCTCTATCTTCATCTTCAAAAATATGTTTTAAATCTCTTCCAACCATAAGTTTAATCATTTCTTCTGGATTGATATTTTGAATTTCTTTAGTTGCCATATGCTTGCCGTCTTTTAGTACAGTAACATAATCAGATATTTTTCCAATTTCCTCAAGTCTATGCGAAATATATGCGATAGCAATATTATTTTTTTTTAAGTCTTCAATAATTGAAAAAAGAATATCAGTTTCACTGGGTGTGAGTACTGCAGTAGGTTCATCAAATATAATTATGTTAGAATTTAATGAAAGTGCTTTTATAATTTCAACAATTTGTCTCTGTCCTACAGATAAAGAATTAACTATATCTTTTGAATTTATTTCTGGATGGCCAAATTTGATTAATAGTTCATTTGTTTGATCTTGTATTTTTTTATAATCTACTGTTTGAAGAAATCCTTTAGTTGGCAAATCATTAGCAAATACATTTTCTGCAACTGTAAGTGAAGGGAATAAATCTGCTTCTTGATGAACTATTGATATGCCATTATTTTGCGCTTCTCTTGGAGAATTAAATTGAATTTCTTTATTATTAAGTAAAATTTTACCTTGATCTGGTTTTTGAATTCCAGCCATAATTTTCATCAAAGTGCTTTTACCAGCACCATTTTCTCCTACCAATGCATGAACTTCGTTAGATTTTAAAAAAAAATCAACATCATCTAAGGCTTGAACTCCAGGAAATTTTTTTGAAATATTTTTTAACTTAATTTCAATATAAGAACCGGCACTAAAAAGTGCCGGTTTTTCATGAGGAAAATCACTCATTATCCTCTATATAATTTTGCTGTATTCTTATCTATTAAGTTACATCCTGTATCACAGTTAGTTGGAAATGGATTTAAACCTCCATCCAAAAACCCTTTGATAACAGGAGTTGGGTTGGCAATAGCATACATCATTTGCATCCATATATAACCCTGCATATATATTTGTTGGCCGACAGTATAATCAACTGTGCCATCTTCAACTGCATCAAGAATTGGAGCAAGAGTGTCGGCAATTACTGCTTTTACTTTTCCAACTTTACCAGTTTCTTTTAAAGCAGCTGCAACACCTGAACCAGTTGCATTAATACATACAACAGCGTCTAGATCTGGATTTGCAAGAAGGATAGCAGAAGTTGACGAAGCAGTTACTGAGTCATCTGCTTTATTATCACCTGTAGCAACAATTTTAATATCAGTTCCTTCAAGACCTTTTTCTAAACCAGCTATTCTATCATTTAAGTTATCTTGTGCTGGAACTGTTGATACAGCTATTTTTCCTGAAGTGCCTAATAATTCCTTAACACCTTTTGCCATAACTAGACCAACGTTTTCCTCATTACTTCCAATATAACCTAAGGCTGGAGAATTAGCGCCCATACTAGTTAAATGCATAACTGGAATTCCAGAATCTAATGCTTTTTGAATAGATGGATACGCAGCATCAGTAGAATGTACTTGTCCGATACCTGCAGGTTTCTTAATTATAATTTGTTCCATGGCTTGAACTTGTCCTTCAACATCAAACCCAGCTGGTCCAACATATGAAAAACTTACTCCTAAGTCATCTGCTGCATCTTGAGCTCCATTTTTTAAATCATTCCAAAATGGATGAGTTGCTACAATAGATACAATTACATACTCTTGATCTTTATTATCTTTTAATCTTGAGCCATGTGCTTGAACATTATTTGCAAATAGTAGTGGTGCCATAGCTCCCATCGCTGCGCCACCTTGCAAAAATTTTCTTCTAGATTTTATTTGATCTAGGGTTCTTTTTTTAGACATAAAAATTACCTCCCAATAATTAAATTGCTATAATTGTCATTTAAAAATATTTGTAAACTGTCATATTTGCTCAATTGTGGATAAATTGTCTGACAATTAATAAATGTATTAGATTATGATTTAAATTAATGATATCGAATAAAAATATGCTCAAAATTAGTCAAAATGACGTAGAAAACTATAATAAAAATGGTTTTCTCGTATCCGATTCGAATTTATCAAATAATCTGATAGATAAAATAACTATAACTTATGATGAATTTATTGATAAGAACAAACATTTGACTTTGGAAGAGATGTCCTCTCCTCATCTTTATGAAGGGACAGGTGCTAAACATAACAAAAGTAAAGATCTTTGTAATAGTTTTTTAGAGATTGGAAAATCCGATGAGATTGTTTCGCAAGTAATTAAGATTCTAGGTTCTGATATAATATTATGGGGTATGCACTGTATGCACAAAGAGCCAAAGACTGGTAAAAAAATTCCATGGCATCAAGATGGTACCTATTGGCCTATTGAGCCCAAAGCAACTTGTTCAGTTTGGATAGCAATAACGGATGTAGACTCATCCAATGGGTGTATGCAGTTTATTCCTAAATCTCACAAACTAGGAGTTTTGCCTCATCTACAAGAAGACAAGGTTCAACAAGATGGGGAGCTTAAAGGGTCTTTAGATTTAAAAATTGATGAAAGTTCTTTTGATAAGAATACCTCGGTAAATTGTATAATAAAAAGAGGTCAAGTTTCCTTTCATGATACATACTTGCTTCATAGTTCAGATGCAAACTTCTCTGATAAACCAAGAAAAGCTTTGGTGCTTAGGTACATGCCGTCTACGAGTCTTTTTAATAGATCATTGCCGGACAGAGTTAGTGCAAATGGTCATAAATATGATTTTAGCTATAGACCTATATTTCTTGTATCAGGAAATCCTAAAGAAAATGAATTAAAAAGTGAGAAATATTTATAATTAAATTTTATTTCTTAAGTTTTTATAGTGAAATTCAATATGATCTTCAATAAAGGTTTGAACAAAATAATAATTATGTCCATAACCTTTATGCTTTGAAATATCTATTTTTTGATCATGTTTTATACATTCTTGCTCAAACTCGCTAATATACAAATCTTTTAAATATTCATCATTTAATCCTACATCAATCTTAATTATATCTTTTCTCACAACTGAATTTTTAATTAATGATATTGGGTCATATTTTGAAATAATTTCACTGTTAGAATTTAAATATTCTTTTATCGCCATTGCAGAAAAATCACTTTGAAAGAGAGAGCATATGGGAGATAAAGCTGAAATAGATTTAAATATTTTTTCATTTTTTAAAGCTATTTGAATAGCGCCTCCTCCTCCCATTGAATGACCAAATATTCCAATTCTATTGGTATCAAAATTAAAATTATTTTCTATAATTGTTGGAAGTTCGTCAGCTATGTAATCATACATATTATAATGTTGTTTCCATTCATCAGTGATAGCATTTAAATAAAAACCTGCTCCTTTGCCTAGTTTATAATCTTCAGAATTTTTAATATTCTCCCCTCTTGGAGAAGTATCAGGAATTATTAAAGCTATTTTTTTATCTGAAGCAAATTTTTGAAAACCAGACTTTTGTATAAAATTTTGTTCATCACAAGTAATGCCACTTAAAAAAAATAAAATAGGAATTTTTTCATTTGTGTCCGGAGTGTATAAAGCAAATTTCATATTACATTTATTTGATTTAGATAAATGACTGTAAACTTCTTGAAATCCTTTAAAACATCTATTTTTTTCTATAATTTCTAGCATTTAAAAATTTATTACACTTCGTATAGATTTTCCTTCATGCATTAAATCAAAGGCTTTATTTATATCTTCTAAAGCAAATTCATGGGTAATAAGATCATCGATATTTATTTTACCATCCATATACCAATCAACGATTTTTGGCACATCTGTTCTTCCCTTAGCGCCACCAAAAGCTGTACCTTTCCAGACTCGTCCTGTAACTAATTGAAAAGGTCTTGTAGAAATTTCTTCTCCTGCTCCAGCTACTCCAATTATGATTGATTGTCCCCAACCTTTGTGGCAACATTCTAGAGCTTGTCTCATAACTTTAACATTACCTATGCATTCAAAACTATAATCAGCACCACCATTAGTAATTTCAATTATCTTTGCTTGTAAGTTTTCATCAGAGTATTCAGAAGGATTAATAAAATGTGTCATTCCAAATTTTCTACCTAAAGATTCTCTATCATTATTTAAATCAACTCCAACAATGACACTTGCTTTTGCTAATTGACATCCTTGGATAACATTTAATCCTATACCACCTAAACCAAAAACTACAGCAGTAGCTTCTTTCTCCATTTTTGCAGTATTCATCACTGCACCCAAACCAGTTGTTACTCCGCATCCTATATAACAAACTTTATTGAAAGGAGCATCTTTACGAATTTTGGCCAAAGCTATCTCAGGAACAACAGTATAATTTGCAAAAGTTGAAGTCCCCATATAATGAAAAATATTATTTCCTTTATATTTGAATCTAGAAGTCTTATCTGGCATCAAACCTTTTCCTTGTGTTTCCCTGATTGCTTGACATAAGTTAGTCTTGCCGGATAAACAAAATTTACACTTTCTACATTCAGGAGTATAAAGAGGAATTACATGATCATCTTTCTTTAAAGAATCAACTCCTTCACCCACTTCAACTACTACACCTGCGCCTTCATGCCCTAATATTGAAGGAAATATTCCTTCAGGATCAGATCCTGATAAAGTGTAGGCATCTGTATGACAAACACCTGTGGATTTTATTTCAACTAAAACTTCGCCTTTTTTTGGCCCATCTAATTCAATATAATCAATAACTAGAGTTTTGCCTTTTTCTAGAGCTATTGCTGCTTTAACTTTCATTTTCAACTCCTTTATGAATATTAATTTCAGACTTGATCCATTTTGCACAACCTACGGCATTATCAAATAATGAATAAGTATTGTTTTCACCATAATCAGGTGCTGGAATAAATTCAGTAGAAATACATTCTAAAGGACTATCATGAGAATAATGATACTCAATCATATTTTTAACTACTTTCTTCCAAGGATCTAATTTTTCTTCACACCATTCTGAATGATATTGACCAGCCAAAGGTTTTATAAAAGGATATTGAACGCCTCTGCCGATGGAACCATCTGGATGCATAGCTTTAATATTCTTAGGATTGTTTGGAATAACTGATCTAGCATGCATCAAATAAACTATACCTTGATTAATCCATATTTCAGAAATGTTTCCTTGAACAAAAGGATCGAGAATAATTTCATTATTTTTAAGCTGTTCAGACAAACCAAACATTTTCAATTCTTCTTCATTATCCATTTTAAAAACTACATGAGAGTGATCTAACGTCATTCTAAACACCCTTCCAGCATTCCGAACTATTTCTGCAACTGCATTTATTCTTAAAAAGTTTTCTGACCACATATTAATATGTATTTCAAAACAAGGAAGGCATCCTATTTTTTCTCCATAATCAGAAACTTTAAAATAAACATCTGCTATTTCTTGATCTGTTATTGCATGACCATCAAAATGGTGCCAAAAAATTTGAATATTATGATATTTACTTCCTAATTCTGAGCCCAGTTTTAAATGTTCAAGAATAAGACTCTCATCTTTTCCTAGTTGATAAAACCATCCACTGCATAAAATTGGTAAATTATATTTTTCAGATAATCTTTTGTATTCATCAAAGTCATCTTTAGAGGGAGTTTTGTCAACATAATCAAAAGCTCTTGATTGTTGTACTTCTTTAAACCATTCTTCTAGACTAACTGGTTTTTCATTATTATGATGAAGAACTCCTCTATTTGCAATTCCAATTTTTAGCTCTTCAGTCAATTTAATAGGTGGCCCTTCCACCACTTAAATCAAAAACTGCACCAGTAGTAAAGGAATTTTCATCTGAAACCATCCAAGCAACCATAGAAGCTAACTCCTCTACTCTAACAAATCTGTTCCTAGGAATTTTGGATAACATATAATTAATATGCTCTTCACTAATTTGATCAAATATTCTAGTTTTGGCAGCAGCTGGTGTTACACAATTAACTGCTATATTTTTATCAGCAAGTTCTTTGCCTAATGATTTTGTAAGAGCAATAACCCCTGCTTTAGCTGCGCTATATGGCATAGCATTAGGGTTTCCTTCTTTTCCTGCAATGGAAGCAATATTAACTATTCTTCCATAATTATTCTCTATCATGTGAGGAACTATATTTTTACAGCAATAAAAAACTCCATTTAAATCGATATCAATAACTTTTTGCCAATCTTCTATTGGATATTCCCATGTTTTGTGACTTGGGCCTGCTATTCCAGCGTTATTAATTAAAATATCTATTTTATCTACCATAGAAAAAGTTTCTTTAGTAGATTTTTGAACATTATCAAAATCAGTTACATCAACTAAAAATTTATGAACTTTCCCATTTAGTTTAAGATTACTTAATACTTTTTCATCATTGTCCCAAATTATAACTTCTGCCTCGGATTGAAGTAATCTTTCAACTATAGCTAAACCAAAACCTTGTGCTCCTCCAGTAACTAAAGCAACTTTATTTTTTAAATCAAATTTATTCATATGATGTTATCTCCTCATTATATGCAAACACAGCTGGATTTCCTCCTGTAAAAATAAAAATAACATTTTGATCTTTTTTGATAATCCCTTTTTTTACATAATCAATAAGTGCTGAAAATCCCTTTGAGGTATAAACAGGATCTAATATGATGCCTTCTTTTTTTGCAAGCAATTTCATTGCAAGAATGCCTTCTTCTGTTGGTACCCCATATTTTTCACCAACATAATTATTATCATTATTAATCATCTCCGATGAAAACTCTAAATTTAAATCCAGCATTTTAGCTGCTGAGTTACAAATTCTTGCTATATCTTCTCTTATATTCATTTCAAAATATACTGGAGATATTCCTTGAATTCTAGTTGGCCAACCTAAAATTTTACTTCCAAGATCGCAACCTGCTTGTGTCATATTAGCAGCAGTCACAAATAAATGGTCAGCCATAAAATTATGTTCTTTCATTTGAATATCAATTTCAGCCATAGCATTAGCGTAACTAATTGCTGCTAAAACAGTATCTTCATGATCAAAACCACCTTTCATTAAAAAAGGTTTTTTGCCTTCTTTTACTAATTGCTGATATTTTTTATCAAGATGCATAGGTATTTCTTCAAGATTGTCACATTCAACTATATCAACATTTGCTCCCATTAAATTATATAATAAAAAATTTCCTTGCATTTTTGATCCTTTAACTCCGTGCATAAGGACTAGATATGTTTCCAAACTTAACTTATTTGCAGCAGCAACTGTTTGTCTGCACCAATTAGATTGAGATGCCGCACCTGTTAATACACAATCATAATCACCTTTTTTAACTTTAGCCATGATAAATTCTAAATGCCGCGTTTTGTTCCCACCAAATGCTAACGCTGTACAATCATCTCTTTTAATATACAAATTTATTCCAAGTTCTTTTGATATATTTGGTAAATATTCTAATGCAGTAGGCAATATTGCTAATTTAATTTTAGGTATTTTATTTATTCTATTAGTTAATTCTTCAGAAGATAATGGAAAAAAATTATTTGACATAATCATTGTTTATCATAAACTCAATTTATGAACAAAAGATTATCTAATAAAATTGCAATTGTCACTGGTGGCGCAAGAGGAATTGGGAAGGGAATCGTTAAGTCTTTGTTGATTAATGGTGCAAAAGTTATTTTTTTTGATTTAAATGAAGAAGATGGGGAAAAAACAGAAAGCGAACTTAATGTTCAATTTGATAAATGTGTTACTTTTTTTAAAGGCAGTGTATCCTCAAAAAAAGACAATGAAAAAGTTGTAAATCTAGCTATTAGTAAATACGGGCGTTTAGATATTTTATGTGCGAACGCAGGAATATATCCTCTGACTTGGATTAAAGATATTACTGAAAAAGAATGGGATGAAGTTATAAACATAAATCTAAAAGGTCCTTTTCTTTTACTACAAAGCGCGCTCAATCATTTTATGCAAAATAAATATGGAAAAGTTATTTTCACTTCGTCTATAACTGGTACAATTGTTAGCGCAAGTGGCCATGCTCATTATGCTGCTACAAAATCTGGCTTAATGGGTTTAGTAAAAACTGCTGCAATAGAATTATCTCAATATAATATAAATATTAATGCTATCGTGCCTGGAAACGTTATGTCAGATGGAATGAAACTGGAAAGAGGAGATGAATATATTAAATCACAATCTAAATCTATACCCTTGGGAAGATTGGCTAGTACTGATGAAATAGGTAAGTTAGTAAGTTTTCTTGCGTCAGATGAAGCTTCTTATATTACAGGCCAGGGAATTACCATTGATGGAGGGCAAACTATTCCTGAAAATCAAGATGAAGTTTTTCATCCAAAAAGTTAAGAACTTATTTGATCAAATAGCTCTAATTTACCTTTAAAAGAAGTATAACCGGCATCAACTACGTGAATTCCTCCTGTCATTAACCTCGATTTATCTGAAGCAAGAAATAATGCAAACTCAGCTATGTCCTTTGGTTTAGAAATACCCATTAAATGTATATCCTCTAATTGCTTTCTTACTTTAGGATCGTTTAAAAATTTCATTTGATGAGGTGTTTCAACAAAACCTGGACAAATTGTATTGACCCTTATTCCCTCTGGAGATAAACCTGCCGCCATCGATCGAGTCATCGAAACAATGCCTCCTTTTGCAGCTGTATAAGCATCAATACCTGCTTGACCAATTAAAGCATCGGTAGTAGCTGTTAGAATAATTGATCCTGATTTTTGCTTTAACATTTGTTTGCCCACATATTTAGAGCAATAAAAAGCTCCATCTAAAACTAATGTTGTAATTTTGTTCCAAATTTCATCAGACAATTCAGTAATCCTTTTATCATGATTATTAACAAGCGGAACATCTACAGCATTATGAAATAAGATATCTATTTTACCATATTTATTTGCCACTTCCTTTACAGTTTCTTGAACATTTTTAGAATTAGTCACATCAGTATAAAAAAAATCAGCTTTAAGATTTTTTTCCATTAAAGATTTTTTTATATTATTACCCTCTTTTTCATTTATATCTGCAATGATGCTTTGACACCCAGCTTCAGCAAATAACTCAACTCCAGCTCTTCCCATACCCGAAGAACCTCCAGTAATAATTGCGACTTTGTCTTCTAAAATTTGATCCATTATCCTCTATACCTAGTAATCCATAAAGCTATGATAGAAGAAGAAATAGTCATTAACAATATAATTGTTCCTATTGCATTAACAGAAGGACGCAAGGAAGTGCGCATCATCCCAAATACCAAAGTCGGTAAGGTATTTCCAGCTCCAATAGTAAAAAAAGTAATAATAAAATCATCAACAGATAAAGCTACTGCAAGTAAGGCAGCGCCTATTACGACTGGTTGTATGATAGGTATTGTAATTGTTATAAAAGCTTTAAACGGTGAAGCGCCGAGATCTCTTGCGCTATCTATTACACTATAATCAAATGTAACCATTCTTGCATACACAACAAGTATTACAAAAGGTTGTGTAAATAGTAAGTGACTAATAATAACCGTATGCAATCCTAATTTCATGCCTATAGAAACATAAAATGATAGCAATGCAATTCCTAAAACTAGCGGAGGTAACATAATTGGAATGCTTATTATAGCTAAAGTTATTGAGGCTGTTTTAGTAGGTAGTTTTGATAAACCTATTGCTGCCATTGTTCCTGTTATTGAAGAAACAAAAGCTACAGATAATCCAATAATTACACTGTTAAAAAAACAACTTGCAAACTGTCTGTGATTAAAAATTTCAATCCACCATTTTAAAGAGAAGGAATTAATTGGGAAAGTTGCAAGCGCCCTATCAGTAAAAGCAAATAGTACGACTAAAAAGATTGGAGAAATTAAAAAAAATGAAAGTAAAATTGCAAAAATTATTGAAATAGATTTATTTATAATCATTTTGGATCCGTTAATTTAAATAGAAAACTTACTATTAATATAATTGAAATTGAAATTACTAACATAGTAAAAGACATTGCTGAACCACCAGGCCAATCAAAAAATTGCCCAAACTTAGGAGCTATCATGTTTCCAATAAAAGTGATTTTTCCTCCTATTAGGTATGGAGTAATATAATCTCCACTAGTAATTAATAAACAAAATACAAACGAAGCTAAAACGCCCGTTCTACACCTTTGAAAAAAAAGCATAAAATGAACATGATAAAACTTTGCTCCTAAATCTTTCATTGAATCTAGTTCAATTTCATTAACTCCTCTCATTGCAGCATATGTGGGCAAGATAGAAAAAGGTAATAAGAAATGAACAAAAGTAATAACTAGTCCATGTTTTGTGTATAATAAAAAAGATAATGGTTCTTTTATAATGTGAAAATAAATCAATATTGAATTAATAATACCTTCATTGCCTAAGATAGTTTTCCAAGCATATATTTTCATCAGATAACCGCCAAAAAGAGTTATTAAAGCGATAAAAATCATTAATGACCCAAACTTTCCAGTTTTAAATCTTGCTAAATATGAATAGTAAAAACCAATAACAGTAGTAATGATGGCAACCGGAATGCTAACGGAATAAGTTGTGATGAATATTTCTATATAATTAAAAATTGCTTTTTCGTAATTTACTAAATTAAAATCTCTTACAAGTTTAAAAAATTTTATTTTCCATAAACTTATTAAGAAAAAATAAATAAAAGGAAGTACAAATAATAACGAAAAAACTGCTATTGCAGGGGTTACTAGTAAAAAGCTTCTATTTTTCATTATTTAAAAAAATGCTGCTAGATAAAATCTAGCAGCATTTGACTGTATATTAATTAAGCAGCTTTAAACCTTTCGTAAGCTTCAAGCCATTCGTTAAATGTTGTTTTGCCAGATCCCTCTTCTAAAGGAGGAAATGCAAAAAAAGTAGCTCTATCAGCTAATCCATCTAGATCATCATATGGATAATAATCTTTTGAAATACCTAATTGAGCAATTGCATCAGAATTGGTAATACCTTGAATAAATTCATCACCAATCATTTTTTGAGCTGGAACATCAACTATCAT
>CEUZ01151428.1_pt1 | contig 13746 bp, 11 predicted proteins | sample 361511 | NCBI WGS metagenome assembly CEUZ01 (sample SAMEA2622822, study PRJEB7988) | marine metagenome | biome: marine biome (ENVO:00000447); feature: surface water layer (ENVO:00002042); material: "saline water (ENVO:00002010), including plankton (ENVO:xxxxxxxx)" | depth 5 m
GCTGGTCGTGAGGGTTCGATTCCCTTCACCCGCTCCAAGTTAAAAAAGTATTATAGGAAAAGGTAGAAATAAAATGGCAGAGAAAAAAAAATTTGAAAGAAATAAACCGCATTGTAACATAGGTACAATAGGTCACGTGGATCATGGAAAGACTACTCTAACAGCAGCAATAACAAAAGTTTTAGCTGAAAAGGGTGGAGCAGAATTTATTGCATATGATCAAATAGATAAAGCTCCCGAAGAAAAAGAACGTGGTATCACAATATCAACTGCTCACGTTGAATATGAAACTGAGAAAAGACATTATGCTCACGTAGACTGTCCTGGTCACGCCGATTATGTAAAAAATATGATCACAGGAGCAGCACAAATGGATGGAGCAATACTAGTTGTTAACGCAGCAGATGGACCAATGCCACAAACTAGAGAACATATACTTTTAGCAAGACAAGTAGGAGTTCCAGCTATCGTTGTTTATTTAAACAAAGTTGATCAAGTAAAAGACAAAGAACTTTTAGACTTAGTGGTTGAAGAAGTTCGGGAATTACTAACTTCGTATAAATTTCCTGGTGACAAAATTCCTATAATTAAAGGATCAGCATTAAATGCGGTAGAAGGAAAAGATGAAGCTACTGGAAAAAATTCAATTCTTGAGTTAATGAAAGCTATAGATGAGCACATTCCTCAACCAGCTAGACCAAAAGACAAACCTTTTCTAATGCCAGTCGAAGATGTTTTTTCTATATCTGGTCGTGGTACAGTTGCTACAGGAAGAGTTGAACAAGGTGTGGTTAAAACTGGAGAGGAACTTGAAATAGTTGGTATTAAAGAGACAAAAAAAACAGTTATTACTGGTGTTGAAATGTTTAGAAAAATTTTAGATACAGGTGAAGCTGGAGATAACATAGGTGCATTACTTAGAGGTGTCGAAAGAGAAGATATTGAAAGAGGCCAAGTATTAGCAAAACCTGGTTCAGTTACACCACATACTGAATTTGAAGCGCAAGCATATGTTCTAAAAAAAGAAGAAGGTGGAAGACATACACCTTTTTTTACAAAATATAGACCTCAGTTTTATTTTAGAACAACAGATGTTACTGGAGAGGTTACACTTCCATCTGGTACTGAGATGATAATGCCAGGTGATGATGCTAAATTTACAGTGAAATTAATTACTCCAATAGCAATGAATGAAAAATTAAATTTTGCTATAAGGGAAGGTGGAAAAACTGTTGGAGCTGGAGTGGTAACCAAAATTATTAAGTAAGCTACTAGGAGTGTAGCTCAATTGGTAGAGCGCCGGTCTCCAAAACCGGAGGTTGGGGGTTCGATTCCCTCCGCTCCTGCCAAACAATAGTGAAACAAAATGATAAATCCTTTTAAGTTTATGCAAAGTGTAAAACAAGAAGCCTTTAAAGTTACCTGGCCTACTAGAAAAGATGTTTTGCTAGGATCGCTTATGGTGTTTGTATTAGCTACTATAGCTGCTATTTTTTTCTTACTGTTAGATCAAATATATAAATTTCTGTTAGACTTAATTTTGGCTATTAATATTTAAAATGAATAAATGGTATATAGTTCAGACTTTTTCAAGTTTTGAAAAAAAGGTAGCGGATACAATAAAAGAGAATATAAAAAGTAAAGATTTAAATGATAAAATAGAGGAAGTTTTGGTTCCTATGCATGAAGTAACCGAGGTAAAAAGAGGAAAAAGAGTACAAAGAAAAAAAAAGTATTTTCCAAGTTATGTTTTGGTTAAAATGGATATGACTAAAGAACTTTACCATATGATTAAGAATATACAAAAAGTAACTGGTTTTTTGGGTCCCACAGGAACCCCAACACCAGTTTCTGAAAAGGAAATTGATAAGATAATGGGAAGAATTAAGGAAGGAACTTTAGTTCCTAAACCACAAATTACTTTTGACATTGGAGAACAAGTAAAAGTTTGTGAAGGTCCGTTTGCTTCATTTAGTGGTTTAGTAGAAGAAGTAGATGAAGAAAAATCTAGATTAAAGGTTTCGGTTTCTATTTTTGGTAGACCAACACCAATAGATTTAGAGTATAACCAAGTAGAGAAATTTTAATTATGGCAAAAGAAATAACAGGATACGTTAAATTGCAAATTAAAGGAGGCCAAGCAAATCCTGCGCCTCCAGTAGGTCCAGCTTTAGGGCAAAGAGGAATAAATATAATGGAATTTTGTAAAGCCTTTAATGAAAAGACTAAGAGTTTTATGGGAAAACCAGTTCCTGTTGTTATTACAGTTTATAAAGATAAAAAATTTGATTTTATAATAAAATCTCCACCAGCATCTCATTTCATTAAAGAGGCTGCAAAACTTAAAGGAGGCTCAAAAGAACCAGGTAGAGTAATAGTAGGATCTATTACTATGAAACAAGCAGAAAAAATTGCCAAAGAAAAAATGAAAGATTTAAATGCATTTGATTTGCAGGAAGCCATTAAAATAATTTGTGGTTCCGCAAGATCTATGGGAATTGAAGTGAAAGAATAATGAAAAAGAAAAATTCAAAAAGATATAAAAAAATATTTGATGAAAATAAAAAAAAAGAACAACTTAATGTTGAAGAAGCTGTTAAGTTGGTTAAAAATAATTGCAATTCCAAATTTAATGAGTCCATAGATGTTTCGTTAGTATTAAATTTAAATAAAAAAAAAGAAGATGCTAACTTAAGAACACTAGTAAATTTACCTAATGGAAACGGAAAAAAAATTAATATAGCCGTACTATGTGAAGAAGGTAAAATTTCAGAAGCCAAAGAAGCCGGTGCTGATTTATTTGGTAATGAGAATTTAGTTAATGATATAAATGAAGGTAAAATAAAGTTTAATAAACTTATCGCCACTCCTGGAATGATGTCCAAAATGGGCAAATTAGGTAAAATTCTCGGACCTAAAGGTTTAATGCCAAATCCAAAACTTGGAACAGTCACAAATAATATTAAACTAGCTGTTAAATCTTTAAGGGAAGGACAAATAGAAATTAAAAATGATAAAGATGGAAATTTAGCAGCGTCAATTGGAAAAAAAAATTTTACCGACTCAAAAATAATTGAAAATTTCAATTCTTTGATAGAGACAATTAAAAAAGAAAAGCCAACTGGAATAAAAGGTGATTTTATTTTGTCTGCATTTTTAACATCTACAATGGGAATTTCTTACAAATTAAAATTAAGCAGGTAACTTTATGATGAACAAAGAAAAAAAGAAAAACTATATTGAAGAAATGAAAGATTTCTTCAGCAAAAATAGTTCTATTTTTATTACACATTATCAAGGCCTTTCAGTAAAACAATTGGATGAATTAAGGTCTGAAATGAGAAAAAATGGAGTCTTGTTTAGAATAACAAAAAATAGAATTACAAAATTAGCTTTAGAAGGAACAAAATTCAAAAAATTAGAAAATTTATTTACTGGCCCTACTGCTGTTGCATTTTCCGACGACGCTATCACTTCTGCTAAAATTTTAACAAAATTTGCTAAAACTAATGGAAAATTGAAAATTATTGGTGGTTTAATGGAAAATGAACCACTTTCTAAAGAAGACGTGGCTAATATTGCCACATTACCAACTTTATCCGAAGCAAGATCAAAAATTGTAGGTATTTTGAAGACTCCTGCACAAAATATAATGAGTATTTTGCTTGCACCAGGCTCAAAAATTGCTATTTTGGCGCACGCAAAGAGTATAAAAAAATAAATATCAAAAATTCAAATGGCTGACTTAAATAAAATTATAGATGAATTATCAAAATTAACAGTAGTTGAAGCTGCAGAACTTTCCAAACAATTAGAGGAAAAGTGGGGAGTGACAGCAGCAGCACCAGTAGCAGCAGCACCAGCAGGTGGTGCAGCGGCTCCCGCAGAAGAAAAATCTGAATTTACAATTTTTCTTGCATCGGCTGGAGACAAAAAGATTAATGTTATTAAAGAAGTAAGAGCCATTACTGGTTTAGGACTAAAAGAGGCAAAGGATTTAGTAGAGGCAGCTCCTAAGGAAGTAAAAGCTGGAGTAGCAAAAAAAGACGCTGAAGAGGCTAAGAAGAAACTTGAAGCAGCAGGGGCTAAAGTAGAATTAAAGTAGTTTAAATTAATTAAATTTTTAGTTTACATCTTTGATGTAGATTGTGTGCATGGAATTATCTTTTACTGAAAAAAAAAATATAAGAAAAAATTTTGGTAAACTTTACGAAACTCTTTCTATTCCAAATTTAATAGAAGTACAAAAAAAATCATATATTCAATTTCTATCATCAAAAGACATAAAGGAAGCAAATCTTCAAAAAGGTTTGGAAAGGGTGTTTAAAAGCATCTTTCCTATAGAAGAACTTTCTGACAAAGCAACTCTAGAATATTTATCTTTTAGGTTAGAAAAACCTAAATATGATGTAGAGGAATGCAGACAGAGAGATTTAACTTATTCAGCACCTTTAAAACCTACATTACGTTTAGTTATATATGATATAGATCAAGAAAATAATACCAAACAAGTTCTTTCAGCAAAAGAACAAGAAGTATATATGGGTGACATTCCTCTTATGACGCCTAGCGGAACATTTGTTATTAATGGTGTTGAAAGAGTTGTTGTCAACCAAATGCATAGAAGCCCTGGTGTATTTTTTGACCATGATAAAGGCAAAACTCACGCTAGCGGAAAATTATTATTTAATTGTAGAGTCATACCAAACAGAGGATCTTGGTTAGATTTTGAATATGATGTTAAAGACATATTATATTTTAGAATTGATAGAAAAAGAAAACTTCCTATTACAACTTTACTTTATGCTTTGGGCTATACGAGAAAAGAAATTTTAGAATTATTTTATGATTTTAAAACCTTCTCTTTTGATAATGAAAAAGATAAATGGAAAACAAATTTTAATCCTGATGATTATAAGAGACCATCCAAATTAAGAGATGATCTTGTCGATTATTCAAGCGGCAAAAAAGTACTTAAAAAAGGTGCTCAAATAAATATAGTAATAGCAAAAAAGCTACAACAAGATGGATTAAAAAATATTTTAGTCGAAACGAACTATTTTATTGGAAAATATTTGAAAGATAATTTAGTTAATCCACAAAATAATGAAATCATTCTTAAATCAGGCTCTTCTATTACTCAAGAAGCTTTAGATCAAATTATTAAATTAGGAATTAAATCTTTTGCTATAGCAGATATTAATCCAATTAATAAAGGTTCATATTTAATTGATACCTTAAATTTTGATAAAAATAATAATAAAGAGGAAGCAATCAACGATATTTATAAAGTTTTAAGACCCGGAGAACCACCTTCGTTTGAAGTAGCTTATGAAATCTTTAAAAATTTATTTTTTACATCTCAACGTTATGATTTATCTGATGTTGGACGAGTTAAGTTGAATAGCAAACTTCATTTAAAGTGTAAGGATGATGTCACTATATTACGTAATGATGACATTATAGCTATAATTAAACATATGTTGGAATTAAGAGATGGAAAAGGTGAAGTCGATGATATTGATCATTTAGGAAATCGTAGAGTTAGATCAGTAGGTGAGCTTGTAGAAAATCAGTTTAGAATTGGCATTTTACGAATGGAAAGAGTAATTAAAGAAAAAATGTCAGTTTTATTGGAAGTAGAGTCTGCTATGCCTCAAGATTTAATTAATCCAAGACCAATTACAGCAGCACTTAATGATTTCTTTGCAACTTCTCAGTTGTCTCAATTTATGGATCAGACTAATCCACTATCTGAAATTACTCATAAAAGAAGAGTTTCCGCATTAGGGCCGGGGGGATTAACAAGAGAAAGAGCTGGATTTGAAGTTAGAGATGTTCATCCAACCCATTATGGACGTATTTGTCCAATTGAAACTCCCGAAGGGCCAAACATTGGACTGATTAATAGTTTGGCTACCTATTCAAGAGTTAATAAATATGGTTTTATTGAAAGTCCTTATAGAAAAGTAGTTGATACTAAGGTAACTAATCAAATAGTTTATTTGTCTGCTATTGAAGAAACAAAATATACAATAGCACAAGCGAATTCAATTATTGATACTGAAGGTAAATTCATAGAAGAACTTGTATCATGCAGAAAGGCCTTAAATTTTATTCTTTCAAAGCCTGAGACTATAGAATATGTTGACGTTTCACCAAAACAACTAGTATCTGTAGCTGCTTCATTAATTCCATTTCTTGAAAATGATGATGCTAATAGAGCTTTAATGGGATCAAACATGATGAGACAGGCTGTACCATTAATTAAGCCGGAATCACCTTTGGTAGGCACTGGTATAGAAAGAGATGTGGCTTTAGATTCAGGTGTGACCATAATAGCTAAAAGAGATGGTGTAGTAGATAAAATTGACGGAAAAAGAATCGCGGTTAAATCTACAGAGAAAGATTTATCAAAATCAGGAGTTGATATTTATAACTTACTAAAATTTCAAAAATCAAACCAAAACACGTGTATTAATCAAAGGCCTCTAGTTAAGATTGGGGACGTTATTAAAAAAGGAGATATAATAGCAGATGGTCCAGCAACAAAATTAGGAGAATTAGCATTAGGAAAAAATGTAACAGTCGCTTTTATGCCATGGCTTGGATATAACTTTGAAGACTCTATTTTAATTTCAGAAAGATGTGTTACTGATGATGTTTTTACTTCAGTTCATATAGAAGAATATGAATTGATGGCAAGAGATACTAAACTTGGCACAGAAGAAATTACAAGAGATATACCAAATGTTAGTGAAGAATCTTTAAGAAATTTAGACGAGTCGGGAGTTGTTTATATTGGTGCAGAAGTTAAATCAAGCGATATTCTTGTAGGTAAAGTTACACCAAAAGGTGACACGCCATCTAATCCTGAGGAAAAATTATTAAGATCAATATTTGGAGAGAAAGCTACAGATGTAAGAGATTCATCTTTAAAAATGCCTCCGGGATCAAACGGTATAGTTGTTGATGTAAGAGTTTTTAATAGACACGGTATTGAGAAAGATGAAAGATCTACAGCTATAGAAAGATCTGAAATAGAGTCAGTCCAAGAAGATAAAATAGTAGAAGAAGAAATATTAGAAAGAAATATTAAAATACGAGCTCAAGAGATTATAAATGATAAAAAATTAAAAAATAATTTTAAAAATTTTAAATCAGGAAACAAGATTTCTTTTGAAGATATGAGAAACATTAATCTAAACGATTATTGGAAAATTTCTTTCGAAAATGATCAAACAAACAAAGATCTTCAAATTTTAAAACAGCAATACAACAAAGTTAAAGAAGATATCAAAGCCAGATTCGATGACAAAGTTCAGAAAATTCAACAAGGTGATGATTTGTTACCAAATGTTTTAAAAATGGTAAAAGTTTTTGTTGCTGTGAAAAGAAGTTTAAGACCAGGAGATAAAATGGCAGGAAGACATGGCAATAAAGGAGTAATTAGTAAAATAGTTCCTATTGAAGATATGCCTTACATGGAAAATGGTAAACCCGTTGATGTAGTATTAAACCCCTTAGGCGTGCCAAGTAGAATGAATGTTGGTCAAATATTAGAGACTCATTTAGGTTGGGCATGCTCTGAGTTAGGTGAAAAAATAAAGCAAGTAATTAACCAAAATGAGGAAAAGAAAAAAAGAGATCCAGTTATTCAAGGAATTTTAAAGAAGGTTTATGGAGATAAAGTATATGAAGAAAAAATATCTACTTTGAATAAAAAAGAATTTGATGAACTTTCTAACAATTTATCTTTAGGATTGCCAATGGCTACTCCAGTTTTTGATGGAGCTTCCGTTAACGATGTAACAGAATTACTTAAGTTAGCTGGCCTGCCTTCATCTGGGCAAACCAAATTATGGGATGGTCGTACCGGAGAGCAGTTCGATAGAGAAGTTACTGTAGGCACAATCTATATGTTAAAACTTCATCATCTAGTTGAAGATAAAATACACGCTAGATCTACTGGACCATATAGTTTAGTTACACAACAACCTCTTGGAGGAAAAGCTCAATTAGGAGGACAAAGATTTGGTGAAATGGAAGTTTGGGCGCTAGAAGCATATGGAGCATCATATACTTTACAAGAAATACTTACTGTAAAATCTGATGACGTGGCTGGAAGAACTAAAGTATACGAAACTATAGTTAAGGGAGACGATAAATTTGAATCAGGCGTGCCTGAATCATTTAACGTATTAATAAAAGAAATTAAGGCATTAGGATTAAATATAGAATTAAATTAAAAAAAATGAGCATACATAAGGAAGTAACAAAATTATTTAAATCTCAGCCAGCAGAGCAAAGATTTAACAAAATAAAAATAACCTTGGCTAGTCCAGAAAAAATAAAATCCTGGTCTTTTGGAGAAATAAAAAAACCTGAAACTATAAATTATAGAACTTTCAGACCTGAAAAAGACGGATTATTTTGTTCGAGAATTTTTGGTCCAATAAAAGATTATGAGTGTTTGTGTGGAAAATATAAAAGAATGAAATTTAGAGGAATTATATGTGAAAAATGTGGAGTAGAAGTTACTAGAGCAAATGTTAGACGTGAAAGAATGGGTCATATAGAATTGGCTTGCCCCGTAGCCCATATATGGTTTTTGAAATCTCTGCCTAGTAGAATATCTCTAGCAATAGATATGAAGCTTAAGGAAGTTGAAAAAGTTTTATACTTTGAAAGTTTTATGGTCATTGAGCCTGGTCTTACAAAACTTAAGAAAAAACAACTTATATCAGAAGAGGAATATACTAAAGCTCAAGAAGAATTTGGAGAAGATGCTTTTGTTGCAGGCATTGGTGCTGAAGCAATAAGAGAACTCCTTATTAATTTAGATTTAAAATCAGAAAAAGAAAAACTTAGATCTTTATTAAAAGATGTAAAATCAAAGGTAGCTGAAGAAAGAGCAACTAAAAGACTTAAACTAATAGAATCTTTTATTGAATCAGGAAATAAACCTGAGTGGATGATTTTAACAACAATTCCTGTAATTCCACCTGAACTAAGACCTTTAGTGCCATTGGACGGTGGTAGATTTGCTACTTCAGATTTAAATGATTTGTATAGAAGAGTTATTAATAGAAATAATAGGTTGAAGAGATTAATAGATTTAAAAGCTCCTGATATAATTGTTAGAAATGAAAAGCGAATGCTTCAAGAATCAGTTGATGCATTATTTGACAACGGTAGACGAGGTAGAGTAATTACTGGAACTGGAAAGCGTCCACTTAAATCTTTAGCTGAAATGCTAAAAGGAAAACAAGGTAGATTTAGACAAAATTTATTAGGCAAAAGAGTTGATTACTCAGGCAGATCAGTGATTGTTGCAGGACCTGAATTAAAACTACATCAATGTGGTCTACCGAAAAAAATGGCTGTTGAACTTTTTAAACCTTTTTTATTTGCCCGACTTGATAAACTCGGATTAGCTACTACTATTAAACAAGCAAAGAGAATGGTTGAAAAGGAGAAATCCGAAGTTTGGGATGCTCTAGAGACCATCATTAGAGAGCATCCGGTAATATTAAATAGAGCTCCAACATTACATAGACTGGGTGTTCAAGCATTTGAAGCGAAACTAATTGAAGGTAATGCCATAGAGCTTCATCCATTAGTTTGTGCTGCATTTAATGCTGATTTTGATGGAGATCAAATGGCCGTGCACATTCCGCTTAGTTTAGAGGCTCAGCTAGAAGCTCGAGTATTAATGATGTCTACAAATAATATTTTAAGTCCTTCAAATGGAAAACCAATTATAGTTCCAAGCCAAGATATGGTGTTGGGAATATACTATCTTTCACAATCATCTGAAAAAGACGAGAAAGCCAAAGGATACTTTATTAACGTAGATGAAATCGAACAAGCTTTAGAAGAAAAGTCTATTAGTTTACATTCGTGTATTTTTTGTAGATTTGAAACTGTGGATGAAAAAGGAAACAAAGTTGTTGAAAAGTACAAAAGTACAGCAGGAAGGTTTATTTTATCAAATATTTTACCAAAACATCATAAAATTAAATTTTCTCTTATAGACAAAATTTTATCCAAGAAGAATGTTTCGGAAATAATCGATATTGTTTATCGCTACTGCGGTCAAAAAGAAACAGTAATTTTTTGTGATAGAATTAAAGCTTTAGGATTTAAGCATGCATTTAAAGCTGCTATTTCATTTGGTAAAGATGATTTAATTATACCAAAAACTAAGCAAAAATTAGTAAATAATGCTAAAAAACAGATAGAAGATTATGAAACTCAATATGCTGAAGGATTAATTACTCGAGGTGAAAAATATAATAAAGTAGTTGATGTATGGTCTAAATGTACGGATCTCGTTGCTAATGAAATGATGAAGGAAATTTCATCAGCGACCAAGGTTATGCCAAATGGTCGTATAGAGACAAATTCGGTATTTATGATGGCTAATTCTGGTGCACGTGGGTCCGCTGCACAAATGAAACAGCTAGCAGGTATGAGGGGTCTAATAGCAAAGCCATCTGGTGAAATTATAGAAACACCAATTACAGCAAACTTTAAAGAAGGTTTAACGGCATTAGAATATTTTAATTCAACTCATGGAGCTAGAAAAGGTCTTGCAGATACAGCTTTAAAGACTGCAAATTCTGGATATTTAACTAGAAGACTTTGTGATGTCTCTCAAGACATTTCTATAACCAAAACAGATTGCGATTGTAAAACAAAAAATTTTATAACACTTTCTGAAATAATAGAGGGTGGAAATATAATAGTAAGTTTATCAGATAGAGTCCTAGGAAGAGTTGCTGCTGAGAATGTTAAACATCCAATAAATGGTGAAATAATTATTAAGAGGAAACAATTAATTGATGAAGAACTTTGTGAAAAAATTGATGCAGCTGGCGTCAAAACAATAAAAGTCTACTCGGTTATCACATGTGAGTCAAAAAATGGTGTCTGCGCATTATCATATGGAAGAGATCTATCTAGAGGTAAATTAGTAAGTGAAGGTGAAGCAATAGGAATGATAGCTGCCCAATCTATTGGTGAACCCGGCACCCAATTAACGATGAGAACTTTTCACGTTGGTGGTACTGCTCAAATAAAAGAAGATTCATCAGTTACTGCACATGCAGCCGGAATTATAAAACTAATTAATAGAAATATCATTGAAGATTCTAAAAAAAATAAAATTATTATGGGTAGAAATACACAAATTACGATCCAAGATGAAAATGAAAGACAGCTTGCGATTTATAAAGTTCCTTATGGAGCCAAACTATTTTGTGACAATAATGAAAAGGTTCAAAAAGGAAAAAAAATATGTGAGTGGGACCCTTACACTTTACCTGTTATAGCTGAAAAAAGTGGTGTAGCACATTACATGGATTTAGTTGATGGTGTCTCACTAGCAGAAACAGTTGATGATGCTACTGGTATCAGCTCAAAATCAGTGTTAGATTGGAGATCTCAATCCAAAAATACTGAATTAAAACCTAGAATAACTTTGAGGGATGATAAAGGTAACGTGATAAAAAAAGCAGATGATAACGAGGCTAGATATTATTTAGTTCCTGATTCAATATTATCAGTAAAAGATGGTCAACCAGTAAATGCTGGTGACGTTTTAGCTAGACTTCCTAAAGCTACTTCTAAAACAAAAGATATTACAGGAGGTTTGCCTAGAGTAGCAGAATTGTTTGAGGCAAGAAGACCAAAAGATAGCGCCATAATAGCAGAAAATGATGGAACAATAGAGTTTGGTAAAGAATTAAGAGGAAAACTTAAAGTATCAATTGTTACTCCGGAAGGAACTTCATCTTCATATTTAATTCCTAAAGGTAAGCATATAAATTTTAATCAGGGTGAAAAAATTAAAAAAGGTGAGTATTTATTAGATGGTAGTCCAGCACCCCATGATATTTTAAGAATTTTAGGTATTGAAGCTTTAACTGAATATTTCACGAATGAAGTTCAAGAAGTTTATAGACTTCAAGGTGTGGTTATTAATGATAAGCATATCGAAACTATTTTAAGACAAATGCTTAAAAAAGTTGAAATCAAACATTCTGGAGAATCGCATTACCTGATGGGTGAGGTTATAGATAAAATTGAATTTGAAGAAGTTAATGAAAAATTAAAATCTGAAAATAAAAAACCTGCTTTAGCAGAAAGAATATTATTAGGGATTACCAAAGCTTCATTGCAAACTAATTCATTTATTTCAGCAGCTTCATTTCAAGAAACAACTAGAGTTCTAACCGATGCTGCTATCAAAGGTAAAGTAGATAAACTTAAAGGTCTAAAGGAAAATGTTATTGTTGGTCGTTTAATTCCTGCAGGTACAGGAGCTACTAAACTTAGATGGAACAGTGCAGCTGATGAGAGAGATTTAGCAGTATTATCAAAAAAACAGACTGACGAAACGACTGAGAAATCAGAAAAAGCAGAAGACCAAACTCTTAACTCATAAGCATTGTATTTGCTATATTAAACAAGGTAAATTCTAATATATTAAGCCTAATTGGCAGTTGACTTTTAATTTTTGAATTAGTAGTTTAGCGCAATTTTGATGGTTGGAAGTGAGGTACTAGTTACCTTAAACACTAACTAATTCTGCGTTCAGATCTGCAAGAATTTTGTCTTATTTCCAAATCATTTAATTAAAAAAGAAAGAAATTTATGCCAACGATTAACCAGTTGATAAAGAGACAAAGAGTTAAACCGAAGATTAGAAGTAAGGTGCCAGCATTAGAACGTTCACCTCAAAAGAGAGGAGTTTGTACTAAGGTTTATACGACTACGCCAAAAAAACCAAATTCGGCATTGAGGAAAGTTGCTAGAGTAAGGTTATCGAATGGGCACGAAGTTACTTGTTATATACCTGGAGAAGGGCATAATTTACAAGAACACTCTGTGGTTTTAATTAGAGGTGGCCGAGTAAAAGATTTACCTGGAGTTCGTTACCATATACTTAGAGGTAATTTGGATACACAGGGAGTTACAGCAAGAAAACAACAAAGATCTAAGTACGGAGCTAAGAAACCAAAATAATCTCATGTCTAGAAAAAGAAAAGCTCCAAAAAGAATTTTTTATCCTGACCCTAGACACGGATCATTAGTTTTAGCAAAATTTATTAATTTTTTAATGTATGATGGAAAAAAAACATCAGCAGAAAAAATTGTTTACGATACGTTAGACAAAATTAAAGAAAAAACAAAAGAAGATCCTATAAAAGTATTTAATGATGCTATAAATAATGTTAGGCCAAATTTAGAAGTAAGATCTAGAAGAGTAGGTGGAGCTACATACCAAGTTCCTGTTGAGGTTAAGACCAAAAGATCTCATACGTTAGCATTAAGATGGTTATTGGAAGCTTCTAGAAAAAGAAAAAATAAAACGATGTCAGATAAATTATTCAATGAACTTATGGATGCATCACAAAAAAGAGGCGTTGCTATTAAAAAGAGAGAGGACACTCACAAAATGGCAGAGTCAAACAAAGCTTTTGCTCATTATAGGTGGTAAATGACTAGAACACATACTTTAGAAAAATATAGAAACATAGGAATAATGGCGCACATCGATGCTGGTAAAACTACGACTACAGAAAGAATTTTATATTACACCGGAAAGAGTCATAAAATTGGAGAAGTTCATGATGGCGCTGCAACCATGGATTGGATGGAACAAGAGCAGGAAAGAGGTATAACTATAACTTCAGCTGCTACAACCTGTTTTTGGAGAGAGCATAGAATTAATATTAT
>CEUZ01043620.1_pt1 | contig 13743 bp, 16 predicted proteins | sample 361511 | NCBI WGS metagenome assembly CEUZ01 (sample SAMEA2622822, study PRJEB7988) | marine metagenome | biome: marine biome (ENVO:00000447); feature: surface water layer (ENVO:00002042); material: "saline water (ENVO:00002010), including plankton (ENVO:xxxxxxxx)" | depth 5 m
GTTGTAAAATCTATTATCACATCTGCTTTTTGAAATATCTCTTTTGCGTTACTTGTTAAAACACAATCAGTTTTAATATTTAAAATTTCTCCTATAGATTTGTCAATTTCTTTATGCTCAGGATGCTCAAAGCCGCCAACAAATTCAGTTAAAGAATTGTTAATTGCTTCTTTAACAAGATCTGCCCCCATTCGCCCCATGCAACCAGCTATTCCTATTTTTATTTTTTTCATTATTAAGACTTATACTTGGATAATTTAGAAAGTGGAAACTTAAATTAATTAAATACTTTCCCAAGCTTTTTTGATTTTGTTAAAAAAACCCTTACTTTTGGGGTTATGCGCTGTATTTGTACCACCCTCATCTTCAAATTGTTTTAGTATTTCTTTTTGTTTTTTTGTTAAATTTACGGGAATTTCTACATTTACCTCCACATACATATCTCCTCTTCGGGACTGTCTCAAAATTGTCATTCCTTTGTTTTTTAAACGAAATTGTTGTGAAGATTGTGTGCCAGGAGGTATTTTTAATAAAGCTTTCGCGCCATCAATTGTTGGCACCTGTAGCTCACCGCCAAGAATAGCTGTATTAATTGATATTGGAATTTGAAAAAAAATATTACTTTCTTCTCTTATAAAAAATTCATGTTCTTTTATATTAACAAAAATATATAAATCTCCTGGGCTTGCACCTCTTTGTCCCCTTTCACCTTCTCCAGCTATTCGTATTCTTGTTCCTGTGTCTACTCCTGAAGGTATTGTTACAGAAATTGTTTTTTGTTTTTTTACTTGTCCGGTTCCTGAACATTTTAAACATGGATTACGAATTGATTCTCCAACCCCTCCACAAGTTGAACATGTTCTTTCAACTGTAAAAAATCCTGACGAAGATCTAACTTTCCCGTATCCTCTACATGTTGGACAAGTTGATGGTTTTGCTCCACCCGCTCCTCCGCTTCCTTTGCAAGAGTCACAACTAATAGAGCTAGGAATTTTGATTGTTGTTTTTTTTCCTAAAAAAGCTTCGTAAAGACTTAAGTTCATATTATAACGAACATCTCTTCCTCTTTGTGCTCCTCTTTGGTTGCTAGATGATCCGAAACCGCCTCCAAAAAACTCCTCGAAAATATCATGAAAACCAGAAGTAAAATCTCCAAATCCTTGTTGTTGAAATCCGCCGGCCCCCCCTTGTTTAAAGGCAGCGTGACCAAATTGATCATATGCAGATTTTTTTTGGGGGTCTTTTAAAACTTCGTATGCTTCGCTAACTTCCTTAAATTTTTTTTCTGCTTCTCTATCACCTTTATTCCTATCAGGATGATACTTCATGGCTAATTTGCGGTAGGATTTTTTTACTTCAGCTTCATTTGCGTTTTTAGAAACACCAAGAACATCATAATAATCTTTATCGGCCATTAAATAACCTTTAATTACGTAAACAAAAAGTTTACTATTTTAATTTTTTTTATCTTCGTCTACTTCTTCAAAATCAGCATCTACTACTTTATCTTCTTCTTTTTTATTTGATGAAGGCTCTCCTTCTGCAGGATCTGGTTGTGGGGCAGAATCTGCCGATTGAGGATTTTGCTTATAAATAGCTTCTCCTAATTTCATTGAAGATTGTACTAAAGCCTCTGTTTTTGATTTTATTTCGTTTAGATCTTCGCTATCTTTTGCTTTTTTCAAATTTTCTAAATCACTTTCAATTATTTTTTTATCTGCTTCGGATATTTTATCTCCATGTTCTTTTATATTTTTTTCAGTTTGATGTATTAAACTATCAGCTTGATTTTTTGCGTCAACCGATTCTCTTTTCTTTTTATCCGCCTCTGCATTTTCTTCTGCTTCTTTAACCATTCTTTCTACTTCTTCGTCTGATAAACCTCCTGAAGCTTGAATTCTTATTTGTTGTTCTTTACCTGTTGATTTATCTTTAGCTGATACATTTACAATTCCATTAGCATCAATATCAAAGGTGACTTCTATCTGGGGCAAACCTCTTGGAGCTGGGGGTATTCCAACTAGATCAAAATTTCCAAGTAGTTTGTTATCTGCTGCCATTTCTCTTTCTCCTTGTAAAACCCTAATGGTCACAGCACTTTGATTATCTTCAGCGGTGGAAAAAACTTGGCTCTTTTTTGTTGGAATTGTTGTGTTTTTATCAATCAATCTTGTAAACACTCCTCCCAACGTTTCTATTCCTAAGGATAAAGGTGTAACGTCAAGAAGAAGAACATCTTTAACATCACCTTGTAAAACACCTGCTTGTATAGCAGCCCCGATTGCAACTACTTCATCTGGGTTAACTCCTCGACTTGGTTCTTTTCCAAAAAAATTTTTTACGGTTTCAATAATTTTAGGCATTCTTGTCATGCCACCAACTAAAATTACATCGCTAATGTCAGATGCTTTTAATCCAGCATCTTTCAAAGCTTGTTCACAAGGCTTAGTTGTTCTTATAACTAAATCTTCAACAATTGCTTCTAGTTTTGCTCTTGAAAGTTTTATATTTAAATGTTTTGGCCCAGATTGATCAGCGGTAATAAATGGTAAATTAACTTCAGTTTCTGTGCTACTTGACAATTCGATTTTAGCTTTCTCTGCACCTTCTTTCAATCTTTGAAGCGCAAGTTTATCACTTCTTAAATCTACTCCTGTATCTTTTTTAAATTCATCAGCAAGATAATCTATTATCTGCAAATCAAAATCTTCTCCTCCTAAGTGCGTATCGCCATTTGTTGATTTAACTTCAAAAACACCATCTCCTATCTCTAAAATAGAAACATCAAAGGTTCCTCCTCCCAAATCATATACAGCTACCACTCCTGTTTTCTTCTTATCTAAACCATATGCTAGAGCTGCCGCAGTAGGTTCATTTATAATTCTCAAAACTTCTAAACCTGCAATTTTACCAGCATCTTTTGTTGCTTGTCTTTGTGAATCATTAAAGTATGCGGGCACAGTAATTACGGCTTGTGTTACCTTATCGCCTAAATGATTTTCAGCTGTTTCTTTCATTTTTTGTAATATGAAAGCGCTTATCTGACTGGGGCTATATTTTTGCCCTCTTGACTCTACCCAAGCATCGCCATTATCCCCTTTTACAATTTTAAATGGCACCAAATCATTGTCTTTTTGAACTATATCGTCAGAATGCGATCTTCCAATTAGTCTTTTAATAGCAAAAAGCGTGTTTTCAGGATTTGTTACTGCTTGTCGTTTCGCAGATTGACCTATTAATCTTTCTTTGTTTTCTGTAAACGCAACCATAGAAGGTGTTGTTCTTGTTCCTTCTGAATTTTCTATAACTTTCGCACTTTTTCCATCCATTACGGATACGCATGAATTTGTAGTTCCAAGATCAATTCCTATTACTTTTGCCATTTTCTTTCCTATTTATAATTTTTATTCCTTAAATATATGGGGGCGATATTAATTTATACAAGTAATAGAGCTAATTTTTTGTATTTTTTTCATCTTTATCAGGATCTTTTTTCTTTGAAACAGCTACCATTGAGGGTCTTACTAAGCGGTCATTCATAATATACCCCACTTGAAGCTCTTTAAGAATAGTGCCGCTTTCTTGATCAGATTCAATTTCTACCATTGCTTGATGCAAATTATGATCAAATTTTTCATTTAATGCGTTAATTTTTTTAACCCCATTTTTTTCAAATATAGTTATGATCTCTTGATGTACCATTGAAATTCCGTTTACCAATAACTTGTTTTTTTTATCTGCTTTTTCTTCATCAGTTAAACTATCAAGAGCTCTTAATAAATTATCACATGGGGATAAAAAATCTCTGATAAGATTTATACTGCCAAATTTTATTGATTCAGTTTTTTCCTTTTCGAATCTTTTTCTCAAATTTTCCATTTCTGCTAATAAACGAAGTTTTTCTTCCTTGATGCTTTCAAGCTCTTTTTCTAATTTTGTTATTTTATCATATAATTTTTCGTCTTCTGCATTTTGGTTTGTTTTTTCAGATTCATCAATTTTATTATCTTTTAAATTTTCTTCTGTTTCATTTTTTTCTTTATTTTGGTTTTGCTTATTATTATCGCTCATCCTATTATCTCCCCAACAAGTTTAGATGTAAAATCAACTATTGGAACAATCCTAGAATAATTTATTCTGGTTGGGCCGATTACCCCTATCGCACCAATTACTTTTTGCTGATTATTTTTATATGGTGCCATTATCATGGAAAGTCCACTGTGATTGAATAAAATATTTTCAGATCCTATAAAAACCTTTACACCATCAGCCTTAGACGTGCTCTCAACTAAGTCTAAAAAATTCTTTTTGTTATCAATTTTTTCAAATAAAAATTTTATTTTATCAAGATCCCCTTTTATAATGTCATTATTTAATAAAGATGACTGACCGTGCAAAAAAATATAAGGATTTTCTTCTGCGGGCGATATTTCTGCTATACCTTTTTTAACAAGCTTTTGTGATAGCGTGTCTAGCTCACTTTTATGGCCGTTTATTTCCTCTGCTATCTCCTTTTTAGCATTTTGAATAGTTTGCCCTTTTAGTTTTTCATTAAGATAATTGGTAGCCTCTATTAAATTAAATTCATTATAGTATGAGTTGGATAAAAAAATTCTATTTTCAACTAAACCGTTTTCGCTTACCAATATGGCCATGATTTGACCGTTTTTTAAGTCTAAAAAATCTATATGGTTTATTTTTTCTTGATACTTTGGAGCAATTACTAATCCAGCACAGTTTGACAATCCAGAAAGTGTTTCAGAGGCTTTTTCTAAAACTTGACTGTATGAAGATCCTTTTGATTTACATTGGCTTTCGATTGAATTTTTTTCGTTTTCATCAAGCCTGCCTATTTCTAAAAGCCCGTCAACAAATAAACGCATACCACGGTCAGTTGGAATTCTACCTGATGAGTGGTGAGGGGAATATAAAAGACCTTCTTTTTGAAGTTCCGACATTATGCTCCTAATAGATGAAGATGATATTTTTAAGCCCATTTTCCTTGATAAAGTTTCTGAGCCAATTGGTTCTCCAGTCTTTAGATAATAGTCCACTAACTGTTTTAATATCTCCTTGGATCTTTCATTTAAATTTAAATAAGTATTTTCGAACATAACTACAGATATATATAAATTGGTTAGTATCTTTACTTGTTTCAAGATATAATACAAAAAATTATGAGAAAAGACAGAACTAACGATGAAATAAGGGAAGTTGATTTTATACCCAACGTAAATAAGTACGCCGAAGGATCTTGCTTAACAAAATTTGGCAATACTCATCTATATTGTACAGCTACAATTGAAGAAAAAGTACCTCCTTGGTTAAAAAACAAAAAAACTGGCTGGATAACAGCTGAGTACGGTATGTTGCCCCGTTCAACTAATACTAGGATAGAAAGAGAGGCATCAAGAGGTAAACAAAGTGGTAGAACACAAGAAATTCAAAGATTGATTGGCAGAAGCCTAAGATCAATAGTAAATTTAGATCTGTTGGGTGAAAGACAAATTAAAGTTGATTGTGATGTTATTCAGGCAGATGGGGGAACAAGAACAGCTGCAATTAATGGAGGTTTTGTTGCGCTTTCAATTGCTATTAAAAAATTTCAATCAAGCTACAATTCGAAAGAAAAAATTATTAAAGAACATATTGGTGCAATTTCATGTGGTCTTGTCAATGGCGAGGTGTGCGTCGATTTAGATTACGAAGAGGATTCTTCTGCTGAGGTTGATGCTAACTTCGTTTTATGCGAAAGTAATGAATTTGTAGAAATTCAATCAACGGGAGAAAAAAATTCTTTTACTGAAGAAGATTTTAATAAAATGAAGAATTTAGCCGTTAAAAATATTAATAAAATTATTTTAATACAAAAAAAAGTTTTAGATAAAATTTAATTTGGTTAATTAGTTGATAAAAAAAAAATTATTTATATACACATCAAATTTAAAAAAAATAGAAGAATTAAAAAATAATCTTCCGAAAAAAAAATATATTTTTTATACTTTAAAAAATTACAAAAAAGTTGTTTCGCCTAAAGAAAACGGCAAAACTTTTAAGGAAAATGCGATAATAAAATCAAAATTTGGTTATAAAAAATTCAATTTACCCTGTATCTCTGATGATTCTGGTATTTGTATAGGAGCACTAAAAAATGGCCCTGGGATTAAATCAAATCGTTTTCAAAAAAAACTTGGTGGATATAAACAGGCATTTAAAAAAATAATACAATTAGCAAAAAAAAGAAAAAATAATAAAGCATGCTTTGTTTCTGTAATTGCATTTACTTATGAAAAAAACAAAACAATTACTTTTGAAGGAAAAGTAAGAGGTTATATAACAACTAAACCTCTAGGTAAAAGGGGGTTTGGCTATGATCCAATTTTTTTACCAAAAAAAAGCTTAAAAACTTTTGGACAAATGACAAAAAATCAAAAAAATCTTGTAAGCCACAGAGGTATAGCAATAAAAAAATTAGTATTATTTTTAAAAAAATTTAATTAATTAAATTGGCCTTGCCATCATTAATTTTTAAAATAGACAACTCTCTTTTTACTATATTGTTTTTTATTGAAAATTTTCCATCTAGGCCAAAAAAAATATTCTCACTCTCTAAAAAATTATTCATCTCAGAGATGCTGTTAAAATTATTGTATAAATAGTTTGTTAAAGTAACAACGTCGTACATAACTGTTGCCGTTCTTGGTGGAGGCATATAATACAATTTAATGTACTCTTTTATAAACTTTTCTCTGAGGGATATTTCGATTCCAGGGAAAAAAGCTCCTTGCAAAGAAGGCTCTTCAAAAAAACTTTTTTCATCCCACAATCCTGTTCCAACAAATTTCACTCTATCAGGATCTATATCGTAAAAGGGCAGCAACGGAGCTAATTCTAATATTCTGATATTGCCGTCACTAATTATCAAATGAGTAAAGTCCAATTCGCCAATAGTTTCAAATTTTTCTAATTTTTTTATCGACGCTAAAGATATCTCATCATTTCTTTGTTTTAAAATTTCAATTTGTCTATTAAGTTCATCTTTTCTGAATTCATATTTACCTAAATTTTTTATCGTATTACGAATATTTGACAGATCTTCTTCATAGGGTAATTTATAAATTAACGTCGCTTCACTGTTTTTTGCTATATCGTTAATTACCAAGTTTACATAATTACCATAATTATTGTTTGGGTAGAGGAGTGCAACTTTGCTATCTTTATCCAGAAAGTCAAATATTGCTCTTAAATCATCTTCTATAAAAAAATTAAATAAATAAATGCAATCTCCCGCTAAGGATCTATCTGAGGCAAATGAGAATACTATTATGTTTTTATTACAATAATTTTTTGCCACCTTTGTTTCTTCAGAAGTTAGTGGTCCGATAAATATTTTATTTGAATTACCGTCTTGTGAAAAAAAATATTCTAAATCTTGGGCGCTTTCATATTGATTAATATTATACGTTATAGATTTATTATTTAAATCAAATACGGCAATTTCAAGTGAATTCAAAAAACTATCCGATAAATACTTATATTTATTTATATTTGGCAAAACAACGTTAACATTGTTGTTGACTTCTAAATTATACCCCTCTTGTTTAACGTCTAAGATTATTGTTCCGTCTGCTTTGTTCTCATCCTGATCGTGGTCGCTTGATACATTAGACGTCTTTTCTCTATTTTCTTTGATAGTTTTTCCGCCTACTATATTATAATCAATTAGTGGTTTACAAGAATAAATAAAAATAAAAAAAATAATTATAAAAAAAATATTCATAATGAAAAAAATTCAAGTTTCACTTAACAACGGTTTGTACATTGTTGCAACTCCTATTGGAAATTTACAAGATATGTCTTTTAGAGCTGTACAAGTTTTAAAAAATTCCAAATTAATTATATGTGAAAACCCTTCTCATTCACTTAAATTACTTAATGAATATGACATAAAAAAGAAGCTGGTATCTATACATGATTATAATGAAGAAAAAGTAATAGATAAAATTTCTAAAGATTTATCAAATTCGGTTGTATCGCTAATTTCAGACAGTGGCTCGCCATTAGTTTCTGACCCCGGATTTAAGCTTGTGCAACATTGTATCAAAAACAAAATCTTTGTAACCTCAATACCTGGGCCGTCATCTATAATTTCGGCACTACAGTTGTCACAAATTCCTATGAATCATTTTACTTTTTATGGCTTTATACCGAAAAAAGGCAAACAAGCAGAAGAATTATTTTGTATTGCTGAAAAATCTGTTGGGGCACAAATATTTTTTTCCTCACCACATAGATTGTTAACAAATCTTAATAATATGAAAAAATATTTCGTTAATAGAAAAATAACAATTTGCAAGGAATTAACAAAAATAAATGAAGAAAAAATAAGCTCAACAATGGAAAAAATAGATGAAAAAATAAAAAATGATAATTTTAATATTAAAGGTGAATTTATTATAATTGTTGAGGGAAAATTTAGCCAGGAAACGAATAAAATTGATAAAAAAATAGTTGAATCCCTTACAAATATTTCAAAAAAATTTAGTTTGACCGATGCTGTTAAAATAGTTCATAATTTAACTGGTTTATCTAAAAAAAATTTATATGAAACTGCTTTAAAAAAAATAAAAAATAAGAATGTTTAGATATTTAATAGTTGTCTTTTTTTTGTGCACACCTTTTATTTACTCTTGTTCACCAATGGGGGCTATAGTGTCAACAACTTCAGCGGGTGCAGTTGTTGCGGAAAGTAATAGAACCGTTGGAGAAGCTGTAGACGATACTGGCATTAAAATTAAAATTGCTGAAAAATTTGCCAGGTCAAAGACGGGAATTTTTCTAGATATTGATGTTTCTGTTAGGGTTGGAACTGTTTTGCTTACAGGTATTGTGGATGACCAAGAAACCAGAATTGAAGCAGTAAAGTTAGTTTGGGAAGTTAATGGTGTGGAGGAAGTAATAAATGAAATTGAAATTGGTAATAAACAAAACTTAGAACAATACACGAAAGATTTATGGATAACTACACAGGTAAAAGCAAAAACTTTAAACGAAGTTGGTTTAGATGTATTAACTTATAATTTTGAAACGATAAATTTTAAAGTTTATGTTATGGGTGTCGCAATTGATAAAGAAGAAACGGAAAAAATAATTAAAGCAATCAAAAGTGTGAAAGGCGTTAAAGAAATAGCAAATCACATTATTCTTAGAGAATAAATTATTTTCCCTTGATTCCACCAAGATTCTCTCCGCCAACTAGATGGATGTGAAAATGCGGAACTTCTTGATTAGCATCTAAGCTGTGGTTTGATATAATCCTATAGCCACTCTTGCTAATATTAAGCTTGTCAGCTATTTTTTGAATTTTTTTAAAAAAAGAGGTTATTGTATTTTCACTAGCATTGCTGACAAAGTCATTAAAAGAAATATACTTTTCTTTTGGAATGATTAAAACGTGTATCTTTGCAATTGGCTTAATGTCCTTAAAGCACAAAATTTCATCATCTTCATAAATTTTGTCACATGGAATATCGCCTGATAATATTTTATTAAAGATGTTTGAATCATCGTAGCTCATTATTTTTTATACCTTGATCGAAGTTCTTTAGCAATATCAGATGGCAATATGTTTTTTGCGTATAATAACAACATTATATGGTACAAAAGATCTGAAGCTTCTTCTGTGGTTCTTTTTTTGGACCCATTTAAAAAATCAATTATTAATTCGGAAGATTCTTCTGCAACTTTTTGGGCAATTTTTTTGTTTCCTAACTTTAAAATCTTATAAGTATATGAGTTTCTTTTTTTTGTTTTTTTTCTTGAATGAATTATTGAATATATTTCATCAAGAATTTGAAAATATGTTATTTTGTTTCTCATAAACTTAACTATATCCTCATAGGAATATCATTATCAACTAAATATTTTTTTACATCCTGTATTTTTAACTTTCCATAATGAAAAACCGAAGCCGCTAAAACTGCGCTTGCCCCTCCTTTGCTTATAGCATCCTTAAAGTGGTCAAGATTACCCGCACCCCCGCTTGCTATTACCGGAATTTTAACTTTCGATGTTATTATTTTTAAAAATTCATTATCAAATCCTGTTTTTGTACCGTCTTTATCCATCGATGTGATTAGAAGTTCTCCGGCGCCCAATTTTTCTACTTGCATTATCCACTGCAAAGCATCTTTACCTGTGTTTTTTGTTCCTCCGTGTGAATATACATTCCACAAATTATCACTTGTTTTTTTTACATCAACTGCAACAACAATACATTGGCTTCCAAATCTTTGTGATGCTTGTTTAATAAAGTTTGGATTATGTAGACCATAAGTATTTATAGAAACTTTATCTGCACCAGCTAATAATATATCCCTAATATTATCAACGCTTCTTATCCCCCCGCCAACAGTTAGTGGAATAAATATTTCTTCTGCTGTTTTTTTAATTACATTAATTATTGTTTCTTTGTTTTCAACTGATGCGGCAATATCTAAAAAACAAATTTCATCGGCTCCTGTATTGTTATAATATTTTGCCTGCTCAACTGGATCCCCCGCATCTGTTAAATTAATAAAGTTTATTCCTTTAACAACACGGCCATTTTTTACATCCAAACAAGGGATAACTCTTTTTTTAAGCATTTTTTGATACCTTAATCGCCTCTTCTAAGTTTATTGTTCCTGAATAATATGCCTTGCCTATAACTATTCCTGTAATATTTTTTTTCTTTAAAGAACAAATTTTTTTAATATCATTAATATTTTTAACCCCGCCACCAACAATTATGTCTTTCTTTGTGTTTTTTGAAAAATTAATAATTTTATTTGAATCTATCCCCATCAGTGTTCCGTCTCTATTAATATCTGTAAAAATAAATCCCTTTAAATTTTCTCTATCAAAATAAGTAATAATTTTTTTGGGGGTTTCTTTACTTGTCTCTAGCCAGCCTGAAATCATGGCTTTATTGTTATTGTCATCTATTGCTATAATTATTTTTTTTGGAAATTCCTTAATTATTTTTAAGAGAGCTTTGGGGTCTTTTATGGCCATTGAGCCTATTATTAAACTATCTATCCCGTTATCTAACCAATATTTAGCTTGATCGTACGTTCTTATTCCTCCGCCGAGCTGGATTTCTAAAGAAACATTCTTTTTTATTTTTATTATGGTTTCATTATTTAAACTATTGTTTTTGATTGCTGCATCTAGATCAACTATATGAAGATTGGTACATCCGGCTGATTCAAAAATAATTGCTTGATCAACTGGATTGTTGTTATAAATTGTTTTTAAATGCGATTTTCCTCTTTTTAACCTAACGCATTTATTGTTTTGTAAATCTATAGCTGGGATTATATTCATTGCATTAATAAAAAATTTGACAAAAGCTCAATGCCTGCTTTGGAGCTTTTTTCGGGATGAAATTGAGTCGCAATTATATTTTCACAAGCTATAATTGCTGGAAACTCTAATCCATATTTAGATTCAGATATAATAAAACTCTTATTTTTTATTTGAAAGTAATAACTGTGAACAAAATAAAAGTGCTCGTCTTGTATATTTTTTAAAATGCTATGCTTTTTTGAATTAATTATTTTGTTCCAGCCCATATGGGGCAACACTAAACCCTCTCCTGGGATTTTGATTATATCCCCTTCAACCCATCCGAGACCTTTGTGAGTTCCGTTTTCGAAACTTTGATTTGCTAGTAATTGCATACCAACACAAATTCCTAAGAATGGTTTTTTTTTAATTATTATATTTTCGTTGAGCTCTTCTATTATACCGTCTAATTTTTTTAAACCTTGTATACATGACTCAAAAGCCCCTTGTCCTGGTAAAACTATATGTGTAGCGTTTTTTAACGATTTGTAATTTGATGAGCGTTCCACGGTTGCATCAATGTTTTTGTATTCTAGTGCTTTTTTTATAGAATTTATTGCCGAACGAATATTGCCAAGACCGTAGTCAACGATAATAATTTTAGTTTTCATTTATTTTTTTTATAAAATGCCTTTTGAGGAAGGTATTTTGTTTTCAATTCTCTTATCAATTTTAATGGCCATTCTAATGCTTCTAGCAAATGCCTTAAAACAAGACTCAATTATATGGTGATTGTTGCTTCCGTAAACATTAGTAATGTGTAGATTCGTTTCTGAAGATTTAACAAAAGCTTTAAAAAATTCTTGGAATAATTCTGTGTCCATTTCGCCTAATTTTTCCAAATTAAGTTTTACATCCCAAACAAGCTCCGCTCTTCCAGAAAAATCAATTACGGATCTGCTTAGGCATTCATCCATTGGAACATAAAAAAACCCGTAGCGATTAATTCCTCGTTTTTCACCCAATGCTTTATTTATTGCTTCTCCTAAAACTAAACCGCAGTCTTCTACGGTGTGGTGAAGGTCAACATTTACATCTCCTTCTGCTTTAATTTCTAAGTCTATAAGGCTGTGGTTTGAAAAAATTTCAAGCATGTGATCTAAAAAGCCAATTTTTGTTGATATTTTGTTAATTCCAGTACCGTCAATATTAACAATACATTCAACTGTTGTTTCTTTTGTTGATCTTTTTATCTTTTCTTTTCTCATTTGTGGCTAATTAACAGTTTGGATAAACTAATTCTATAAAAATTAGGTTGAAAAAAGAAAAATAATCGCCATTTGATAAATATGAAAGCAAATCCTATAAAATCGACTACAATTATCGGAATAAGAAAGGGTAATGAAATCGTCATCGCTGGTGATGGGCAGGCCTCTTTAGGGCCAACAATAATTAAAAGTAAGGTAAAAAAAGTTAGGAGATTAGGAAAGAACTCAAGCGTTATCGCGGGTTTTGCGGGGTCAACAGCTGACGCGTTTGCTCTTTTTGAAAGATTGGAATCAAAACTAGAAAAACACCCTGATCAGCTTCAGCGATCTTGTGTGGAGCTTGCAAAAGATTGGAGAACAGACAGGTATTTAAGAAGACTAGAAGCTATGATGATAGTGGCTGATAAAAACATAAGTTTGCTTGTTTCGGGCACGGGAGATGTAATTGAATCAGATGATGGCATTTTAGGAATTGGTTCGGGGGGGGCTTATGCTATTAGTGCAGCTAAAGCTCTAATTAATAATAAAGATTTAAGTGCTAGTGAAATAGCAGAAAAGGCATTGAACATTGCTGCTGATATATGTGTTTACACAAACCATAACATTGTTATGGAAAAAATTTAAATATTAAAATGGAATCACACTTTAGTCCAAGAGAAATTGTATCTGAATTGGATAAATTTATTATAGGCCAAACAGATGCAAAAAAATCTGTTGCAATTGCGTTAAGAAATCGTTGGAGAAGAAAACAATTAACTGGAAGCATTAAGGATGAGATTCTTCCAAAAAATATTTTAATGATCGGGCCTACTGGTTGCGGCAAAACAGAAATATCGAGAAGATTGGCAAATCTCGCTGAAGCTCCTTTTATTAAAGTTGAAGCAACAAAATTTACTGAAGTGGGGTATGTGGGAAGAGATGTTGAACAAATTATTAGAGATTTAGTTGAAATAGGTATAGCCAAAACAAAAGAAAAAATGGGGCGCTCCGTGAGAGCTCAGGCAGAGAAAAATGCTGAGGAAAAAGTTTTAGATGTCTTAGTTGGCGACAAGTCAACCGCAGATACAAGGGAAAGATTTAGAACAAGACTTCGTAATGGCGAATTAAATGACAAAGAAATAGAAATTGAAGTTGCGTCTACTGCAGG
>CEUZ01289314.1_pt1 | contig 13731 bp, 13 predicted proteins | sample 361511 | NCBI WGS metagenome assembly CEUZ01 (sample SAMEA2622822, study PRJEB7988) | marine metagenome | biome: marine biome (ENVO:00000447); feature: surface water layer (ENVO:00002042); material: "saline water (ENVO:00002010), including plankton (ENVO:xxxxxxxx)" | depth 5 m
AAATTGTTGGATACGAACGGCATTTAAGGATCATTTTTATCAAACTCTTCTGGATAATAAATTTTGTCAAACTTATGGTATAGAAAAGAAGCCAATCGAAAATATGTTGGATTTACATGTTGCGGGACAGGAAGATTTCAAGTGGCCTCTTTTTAGTCTTTATAGCTTAGCGATCTGGGCTAGAGAGGGACGCTCCCTTGCCTAAGCCTTGGAGAATACTCTATTCGATTCCAAATTTTGATACCGCCGGCAGCGGCAAAGCCTTGCTAAATATTGCCAAACGCTTGGATAAATCCTGTTTTGAGCCTCATGTTTGTTGCAGTCATGACCGGGGAATATTTTTTCAGGATGTAATTGCCTCGGGGATACCTGTCCACTTGTACCAGACGACAGTGGATATGACTCCTAGAATTCAAGGATTGATATCATGCATAAAATTAGCTAGTTATTTCCGTACTCTGAAAGTGGATCTTATCCATTCCTTTCACTATGGACCAGATTATTCTGAACCCTTGGCGGCACGTTTGGCAGGAATTCCCTGGGTCTATACCAAAAAGAATATGAACTGGGGAGGAAAATCAAAAAATGGTTGGAGACTGAGAACCATTTTAGCATCTCATATTTTGGCGCAAAATAATGATATGATATTACGATATTTTTCTGGTAAGAATAATATTTCCCTCGTTCCACGAGGTGTAGATTTAAAAGAATTTTCACCAAGGTTAAAAGATAAGGGAGTATTAAAAGAGTACAAAATATTGAAGGATGAAAAAGTGATTATCACCGTAGCAAATCTAGTGGAGGTGAAAGGGATTGAAATTCTATTAGATGCTTTTGAACTACTTTCAAAAAACCAGGATTCTATTAGATTATTTATTATAGGGGCAAAGGAGAGTGATTATGGAAAGAAGATGGAGGAAAGAGCGATACAATCGCCTTACTCATCCAGAATCCATTTTACCGGGAAGGTTCGGGATGTTTCTATGTATTATTCCATCGCAGATATTTTTGTTCTACCAACCTTGGATGAGGGAAGAAGAGAAGGTTGCCCGGTGGCATTGCTAGAGGCAATGGCATGCGATACTTTAATAATAGCGAGTGAAATTCCAGGAGTGAAAGATATACTTTGTAATTTTCCAGAACATATGTTTGAGGCTGGTAATAAAGAAGATTTGAGAAATACTATTGAAAAGATGCTTTCAAATGGAAGATCAGAACAATATAAAAATAAATTTAGACTCTGTATCAAGCAACATTACTCTATTGAAAAAGAAGTAAATCAACACCAGACTGTGTATCAAAAATGTTTGAACGGCTAACATTGTTGACAATATCTATTTACAATTAAGAAATATTATTCAAAAAATGCTTTTCTACTCTGGAATCTCAAAGCGATCTTAATTTGGAAACCATATTTGTAGATAACAATTCACTGTAGTATATAATAATATAATTACAATAATCTATCATTAATGCAGACCCTAAAACCATTAGTATCAGTTATTTTGCCTGTCTACAATGGCGCGGATTCATTGTCAGATAGTATAAGAAGTATTCTTAATCAATCATTTGATAATTTTGAGCTTTTAATATGTGATGATGCATCCTATGATAGATCAAAAGATATTGTTGCTGAATTCGATGACCCGAGAATTACGATTTACAATAATAAGTTTAATATTGGGTATGCTGGTAATCTTAATAAACTTATGTCTCTCTCCCATAAAAATAGCCAATATATTACAATCACGGAACAAGATGACATCTATAATGAGGAACTATTTCAACTAGCTGTAGATTATTTAAAAGATAATCTAGATTATGGTATGGTTTCTTGTATTGGGGAGCATCATAATGGTATTGAGAAAACAACTCAATTTCCAGGAATACTGGTTAATGGGAAAAATTATCCGAAAGGGTTAGATTTTTTCCTTTTGAATTACCGTGAACAACTAAAAGTGTTAGTGTCCGGTATGATGTTCAGAAAATCTATTCATCAAGATAATAAATTGACCTTCTCGAGTAAATATCCAAACCTCTCTGTAGACTGGGATTATGTACTTAGATTTTCACTGGTATCTATTATAGGCGGGATTCATAAAACCTTAGTAACCCTAGATAGGAGACCAAATCGTAATTCACTTACAACCAATACAGAACAAGCATTTATAGTAGCTCGCGCACTCATTAGTGATTTTTATAAGGAATTCCCATATTACATTACTAAACGTGACTATGAATATGCACTTGCTACCCAAATGTATATTGAATTAAGTATGCATAAATTTTTTTATAGAATCATAATTATTTTTATTAAAATAATGTTTATTGATCCTGATAAAAACAGGGTTATAAATAGATTAAATAGAGAACTACAAAGAGTATCAAATAAAATAACCGATATAATAATTTTAATAAAAAAGATAATTATGAAGGTAGAAATTTCAGGGGGTAATCAGTAGTGGGAGTTAAATCAGCAAATGTTAATAATTATATTAAGCTCTTTTGCTTATGAACTCATTGATATCGTTCGATAATAAATTAATTCTATGGTGTATATAAATGAAAATTGATAGAGATATAAATAATATAAATCCAAATGAACCTGCATTTGTTTTTAAAAAATTAGATATTATTAAAGATGAAAGAGGTTTTTTGGTTGAGTTATTAAAAAATAATGATGAAATATTTAATCAATTTGGGCAAGTATATATTACATGTTGTACCCCAGGTTATGTAAAGGCATGGCATTATCATAGAGTAAAAACGGATTATTTTACATGCATTAATGGTACTGCTAGGGTAGCTGTATATGATAACAGAGAAGGTTCTTCAACTAAAGGAATACTAAAAGAATATATAATTAATATTAATAATCCTATTTTAGTAAAAATACCGCCAGGATGCTATCACGGATTTGAGGCTATTGGAGAAAAAGATGCACATATAATCAGCATTACATCAGAACCATATGACCCAGATGACCCAGATGAGTACAGAATAGCGTTTGATGATCGATTAATTCCTTTTAAATGGAATGGGAATCGTGGATATTAATAATAAACTAAAAAACATAAATATTTTAGTTACAGGAAATAAGGGGTATTTAGGTTCGTCTCTGGTTAAAAAATTAAATAAGATTGATTGTCGGCTTTTTCTGTTCGATGGAGATGTATCAATAAGAAAAGATTGGGAAAGAAATATTGATAATGAGATAGATGTTGTGTTTCATCTGGCAGGAGTTGAATTAAAGAATTCGTATCAATCGGTTAAAGAACTTGAAGAAGAATGGCGTGCTAATTGCCTGTCATTATTACATTTAGCAGACATATGTATAAAAAACCCAAATATCAAAATAGTTTTCACTAGTTCTACTAATGTTTTTGGTAATAATAACATAGATATTGTTAGCGAAAGTTCTATTTCTTCACCTATGGGAGTATGGGCTGCACATAAACTACTATCTGAAAATTATCTCAATATTTACCATAATATATATGGTGTTAAATCTGTAATACTAAGATTGCCAAATGTCTACGGCCCTACAGCGAATTCTAATACAGTAGAACGAATGATGATAAATAAAGTGATTAAAATAGCTTTAGAAACAAATAAACTGATATTATTTAATAATAATGACTGCATTAGAGATTTTTTGTTTATTGATGATGTAATTAATGCATTATTAATGACTTGTTTTTTGGATGATGAATTATATAATGGGAAGTGTTTTATCTTAGGATCAAATCAAAAGACAACAATCAAGGATATTTGGTATATAATATCTAGATGCTTGGGAAATGTTCCAATTGAAATAGATGAAAATTATGAAATACATCCCATTGAAATGAGAAGTTACACAGGCGATTATAGTGCATATAATAGCTTAACTGGTTGGGAACCGAAAATAAGTTTAGTGGATGGCATATATAAAACAATTTCATACTTTCAAAAATAAGCGCCAGTGAGTAATACTGAATTTTTATATAATAATATCATTAATCAATCTATGAAGTATTGCAAAGTTGAAGAAATACCATTTGCAGGATTAGAAGGATGGATATTTGATGATATTAGTGGGAATTTATACCATGAGACAGGTAAATATTTTAGTATTGAAGGAATGATTGTTAAAACTAACTATAATAAAATTAATGAATGGATGCAGCCAATAATCAACCAACCAGAGGTAGGGATATTAGGTTTATTAACAAAAGTTGTTAATAATAAAAGATATTTCTTAATTCAATATAAATTTGAACCAGGAAACATAAATACATTCCAATTATCTCCAACCGTTCAAGCGACAGAAAGTAATTTTCTTTTAGTCCATTCTGGAAAGAAAACAAAATATCTAGGATATTTTTTAGGTAATACTTCAAATATTATTTTGTATGATCATTTGCAAAGCGAACAAGGTGGTAGGTTTTATAGAAAGAGAAATAGAAATATGGTAGTTGAAATAGATGAAGAAATTGATATTGATAACGATATTTTTAATTGGTTTTCCACGGATGATTTAATAAAGCTATTTCAATTAGACAACTTAATTAATATGGATTTACGATCAGTACTTTGCTGTATGGTAAAAAGGAAACCTGCTGAAAAGTGTTATAGAACTAATGATGAGATTATTAATTGGGTTTCTAAATTAAAGTATAATAATAAATTAGAAATTCAAATAATCTATCTAAAAGATATTAAAGATTGGATTAAAACAGAATTTGAGATTAAACATACCGGAAATAAGTATTTTTCTGTAAATGCAGTTAAAGTTGATACAAAAATTCGAGAAGTAAATCATTGGTGTCAGCCTATGATTAAAGATAACAGACTTGGTTTTGTTGGATTTATAATTTGCAATATTAATGAGACATTACATTTTTTAGTTCAAGGTAAATGCGAAGCAGGTAGTTTTGATAAGTTATTGTTAGGACCTACAGTTCAATGTTCAGGCTATATACAAACATTAGAGCATAATCAACCAGAATATTTAGAATTATTTACAAATTCATCTACAGATCAAATTAAATATGACGTTGTGCAATCAGAAGAAGGAGGGCGGTTTTATCAAATACAAGACCGACATATGATAATAGAAATTGACAATCACAATGATATAGAAATTCTTGATAATTATTATTGGTTTAGCTATAACCAACTATTGGATTTTATTAAACATAGTTATTTTAATGTAGAGGCTAGAAGTCTTTTCACTTGTTATAATGTAATCTGCCAGGGGCAATCATGATGGAAGTCAAAGTTTGGAATTATATAGAAGAATATAAAAAAGAGAAAGAAGAAATTATCGAAGCAATAGAAAGGGTGTTCGAATCTGGGACCCTTGTTTTTGGTGATAATCTTAGAAACTTCGAAGATGAATTTGCTAAATATTGCGATTCACAATATGGCATAGGAGTTGGGAATTGCACGGATGCTATTAGAATAGCTCTAGAAGCAATAAATATAGGTGAAGGAGATGAAGTAATCACTGTTTCGAATACTGCGATTCCAACAGTTTCCGCTATTGTACAGACTGGAGCAACTCCAGTGTTTGTAGATATAAACGAGGAAGATTATCTATTAAATGTAAATAAGATTGAAGAATTAATTACAGAGAAGACTAAATGTATTTTACCTGTTCATCTTTTTGGTCAATGTGCAGATATGGATGTGATAAGTCAAATTGCAAGGAATTATAATTGTTATATTCTTGAAGATTGTGCACAGGCGCATGGCTCAGTATATAAGGGAATGAAAGCAGGATCTTTTGGAGATGCTTCCGTCTTTTCATTTTATCCTACAAAAGTTTTAGGGACTTATGGTGATGGAGGTATAATCATAACGAATAATGAAACAATCTACGAAATTTCAACATCTTTGAGATTTTATGGTATTGAAGGGTATGGAAAACCAGTAGTAAGTCGAAAATATTATTCAGAGAGGCATGGTTATAATTCAAGACTGGATGAGCTCCATGCATCCATTTTACTAGGGAAACTTGGCCATATAGAAGAATATATAAGTAAAAGACGCAAAATTGCTGCTATATATAATTCTGAATTATCGAATATAGGTTTAGATCTACCCAGTGAAAATGATTATGGAAGACATGTTTATTATGTCTATTGCGTTAGACATCCAGAGAGAGATAGAATATTGAAAGAGTTAAAAAATAATGGTATTCTTCTTAATATCAGTTATCCCTATGAAATCCATCTGATGAATGGATACAAAAATTTAGGTTATAAAAAAGGAGATTTGCCAATTACTGAAAAGTTTTCGAAAGAACTATTCTCATTGCCGATGTATCCATCATTAACTGAGTTAGAAATTGAATATGTTATTACCACATTAAAAAAGGTTCTATCATAGTAATTTTATTCTCAAATATTAAATTATTAAAAAATAAATTTAATAGAATAACTATCTAAACTTAATGAAGTATTTAAAACTATCGGATCACTTTTGAACAAACCTAAAATTAGAAGTGCATATTTAAGGAATAATTATGCGGGGTTATTTCAAGCTTGTATTAGTTTGTCCAAGCCTGGTACATGCGTTGAAATTGGTATCCTGGATGGTTATAGTACCATCGCAATTGGTTCAACTTTGAAAAATTTGGGTAGGGGTCATCTCTATGCCTACGACTTGTTTGAAGATTACCCCTATACTAATCAGAAATATGAAGAAGTATTATCAAGGATGGAGAGATTTAATTTGACTGATACAGTCACACTTAGGAAAAAAGATATTCTCAAAGCAGCAAGTGACTTTAGGGACTCATCGATTGATTTTATGCATGTAGATATAGCTAATTCTGGAGATACTGTTGCCAATGTATTGATGGAATGGAATGAGAAGATTAATCCTGGGGGTATATTAATATTTGAGGGAGGTTCTCCATTAAGAGATGAAATATCTTGGATGAAAAAATTCGAAAAAGAAAAGATCCTCCCCGAATTGAAAGCAAATGAAATTCTTAATACCCAATATACATATGCGATTTTACATCCTTTCCCATCAGTTTGCTTATGCAGTAAAAACTTAGATAATCAAAAAAATAATTGGTTTGAATTGGATTACGAATATGCTGAAAAAGAAAATTTAAAAAGAAAAATTGGGGAGAATGAATTATTTGATATGGATTAATTATATTGAAGGATTTCATCAAAATAATTAAGAAAAAATTATATAAGATTAAACGAAATCTCTCAAATATACGCTATTTTAAATTTCAAGTTCTCCGACTTATTTACCCTGATGTCATAAATACGAAATATAAAAAGAATGTCTCCAGTATGTTCTTGTACTCATCATCGATATTTTTTTGGTTTAAGGATAAAGCCAATTCAGTGATATATGAACATGATTTAAATACAAAAAGTGTAGTGGTTGAAGCAGGTGGGTATACAGGGAATTGGTGTTTGAAAATAAATGAAATGTACAATTGTAAAGTACTTACTTATGAACCTGTGAATGAATATTTTTCAATATTGAATAGCAGAACATCTAAGTTTGATAAAATTAAAACATATAACTATGGACTTGGTAAAAAAAATAAAAAAGTTGGTGTACAAGTCAGAGGTGTACAAACAACTACATTAAAACAAAGTGAAGATTATGATGAAATAATTGAAATAAAAGATATTTACTCTTTAGAAGAATTAAATAATATAAATATTGATTTATTTCATATAAATATTGAAGGTGGCGAGTATGCATTAATTAGGAGAATTATTGAAATAAATATGATTATTTATATAAACAGTCTTCAAGTACAATTTCATGAATGGTATCCATCCCTAAAAGAATCCAGGGTTTTGCGAAATCAAATACATGATGAATTAACGAAGACACACCAATTGGACTATTCATATGATTTTGTTTGGGAAAAATGGTCAAAGAAAGTTTGATAAATGGATAATATGGTGGTTGAATATTTTTTAACAATAACTATCAAAACATCCAAAAAATAAAAAGGTTAAAATAATTATTGAAATTTAAACTCAGCCATATAAGACACATATACAACCATCCTCTTGCTAAAAAGGTACGATTTAAATCATTTTTTCGATATACATTATTCCATGCAATCTATAAGAATGATGATGAGGTAAAAATCCCATTTTTAGAAGGAAAATTAATTGTCAAAAAAGGGTATGGAGGACAAACAAATTATTTCACATTCTTAGAAGATTATGAAGAGATGCTATTTCTCATCCATTATTTAAAACGAGATGATGTTTTTGTAGATGTAGGGGCCAATATAGGTTCATATTCAATTCTTGCTGCAATGACAAACAACTTAAAAGTCCATGCGTTCGAACCTAACAAAGTTTCATATCAAATTCTCAATAAGAATATTTTATTAAATAAATTGGATGGGAAAATTATTTCTTATCAGTGTGGTTTGGGCAAAAAGAATAGCAAGGAAAATATTATAGAAATAGGAGCTTTATCGCATATTATAAATGAACAAGATATAGCATCTCATGAAATCAAGTTAAGGAAGCTTGATGATATAATTGATACTGCAAATCTGATGAAAATTGATGTTGAAGGATATGAAGAAAATGTTTTACTTGGTTCAAAAAAGATATTAGCTAATTCTAATTTAAATGCGATAATTATTGAAATGGCTGGATATAATCGATTTGGGTCATCTGACGAAAAAGTCCATGGAATACTTAGCGATTATGGTTTTAACCCTGTTTTCTATGACCCGCTAACTAGAGTATTAAATCATCGTGAAGAATATTCAAGGCATGGAAAAGGTTGGTGGAATGTTATTTATGTAAGAGATTTTGATTTAGCTACTAAAAAAATAAAAAAATCAGGCAAGATAAAAATAAATGGAGAATTTTATTAATAAACCTGTTATGTCTTTATAAATGAATGTGAAACATAGCAAGATATTTTACCGGAGTATTATACTCTAAATGGAAAAGATATTGAAATTGTTATGTTTATAGAAGTGTGGAAATTTTTCTATTAATTTAAATACACAAAATTCACGATCATCTATTATACCATTTGAACTGTCAATCAGTGATAATAATGGCCCATTAAATTTTGATTTTAAATCTATATGTTATTGGCTCTCTACCGGATTTTTCCTTGGTAGGACCACATTTTTTAAGAATCAGTTTTGCTCTCCCCCTTTAACAAATAATATAGAATGGAACTGGCATTATACGCCTCGGAATATCTCTTTTGACCAAGTTGTGGATGAATTTACCCATTTATTTGACTCCCTCATTTTAAATCATACAACAGGAAAAAATATTATCTTACCTTTATCTGGTGGACTTGACTCTCGTACGCTGGCGACAGCCCTTAAGGGTCGTAATGATGTGGTAGCTGTTTCTTATGAATTTGAAAATGGTTTGCGGGAAACAGAATACGCTAGACAAATTGCTGAAGCCTGCGGATGGGAATTCCATGGGTACACCATCCCAATGGGTTACCTATGGGAAAATTTGAATGAATTAGCAGACATTAATCAGTGCCAGACCGAGTTCACTCATTCACGGCAAATGGCAGTCATTGATGAAATTGCACAGTATGGCGATCTAATACTCTCAGGACAATGGGGCGATGTTTTATTTGATGCCCATGGTATCGCCAGTAATGCGAATATTGAACAGCAAACAAACTTTACTATTAAAAAGGTGGCTAAGCCCGGAGGTATGGAACTTGCTTCTGAATTATGGCAGTACTGGAAATTAGGAGGAGATTTTAATGAAAAATTATTTAAAATAATTCAGGATCTACTGCTAGATATTGATATTGAAAATCCCAATAGCAGGATTAGGGCTTTTAAATCAATGCACTGGGCACCACGTTGGGCAAATGCAAACCTGAAAGTGTTCACCAGTCGTCGGAACATATTTATTCCATACTATCATGATGAAATGTGCAAATTTATCTGTATGATTCCAGAAGAATATTTAGCTGACAGAAAAATTCAAATAGAGTATATTAAACAGAAAGCACCCGAACTGGCTCGCGTCCCTTGGCAGACATATGATCTTGACCTATACATCTACAAACATTTCAATACCTTATATCTCCCAAGGAGAATGTATCGGTACGCCAGAAGGGCCATAAGAGAAAAGATTTTAAAGGTACCGCCACTGGTCCAACGTAATTGGGAACTGCAATTTCTAGGTAAAGAAAATGAGCGTAATTTGAAACAATTCCTTTTTGGGATACCAGAGCTATTTGAACTGGTCCCTAGACAAATTGTTGAAGATTATTATCGAAGATTTAAAAAGATTGATCCAGTAAAATATAGCCACCCAGTTAGCATGCTGCTGACCTTAGCAGTTTGGTGTAAAAACTTTTGGAAAAGAAGTTAACTGTAGCGATTTATACTGGTTCGATTCAGGCACCTGTATTTATCGAAAACCTCATACAGTCCCTTTCCCAACAGGGTATTCGGATATTTCTTTTTGGCAAAGGGGAGAAATCATCTGTTCATGATTATAGTAATAATATTAGTATAATCCCCACCCCTAGCAATCGATTGTTACTAGGTTGTTTTGTTTTGGTACAGATGTTTCGCTTTATTATTGCGGCCCCTCTGAAATATTATAGTTTGCTTACGCATTATCGAAAGATACCAAAAATAATGAAGGGTAGTTTCCTGAATTGGTGGGGGAAGGTTTTACCTGTTGTCAATAATCTGCCCGATATTTTCCATATTCAGTGGGCAAAGGCTCTGCCTAATTGGTTTTTTCTTAAAGACTTGTTTGGAGTAAAAATAGTGGTGAGTTTGCGGGGTGCGCACATCAACTATTCTCCTCTGGCAGATCAAAACCTTGCAAGACAGTATTTGTTACTATTTCCTAAAATAGAGCACTTTCATGCTGTTTCTAAGGCCATTGCCAACGAAGCGGAAAAATATGGAGCGTTAGCAGAAAAAATAAGAGTGATAAATTCGGCAGTAAACCTTGAATACCTGAAACTTTATATAAAAACAAACTGGGAAGCAAATGATCCATTTCAATTTATTTCTGTTGGTCGCTATCACTGGAAAAAGGGCTATCATTATGCACTTTCAGCTATCCAAATACTTATAAAAAACAACATGAGAGTTCATTATACAATCATGACCAGAGATCAACCATCAGAAGAAATATTATACCAATTAGATGATCTGTCTCTAAAAGGTCATGTGACATTGAATTATGTTGATAATCAGGAAGATGTGTACCTGAAGATGAGTGTATCAGACTGCTTACTTCTACCCAGCACTGAGGAAGGAATTGCTAATGTGGTTTTGGAAGCCATGACTATTGGACTACCGGTAATTAGTAGTGATATTGGAGGGATGAGGGAAGTCATAGAACACGGACAAAATGGTTTCCTTTTTCGCAATCGTGATGTGGATCATCTTAAAGAGATGATGGAAAATGTGTTTAATCAGAGTCCTGCCCAGCGAAAAACACTAATAAATAAAGCGATGAAGAATATTGAGAAAAACTATGAATTTTCAAAGCTCGGGAGTGAAATGAAAAAGTTGTACCACTCTATAGATTTTTCATGATCCCAGGTGGATTTCAGAAGCGTAAGAAGATCACGGTCAAAAGATTTGTGAAAAAAAGTCTCACACTTTTGATCCAGGAACAATGGATTGGACTGGGATATTATGTTGCATCTGAACTGGGTAATATTCTCTGTGGAAGACAAATAATACAGGGAACTAAAATCTTGACTTGTTCCCTGTGTAGTTTTTCTGCTGCAGCGTTTGTCCATCTTAGTAATCCATTGCAAATTACTTGGAACTCTGCCTGTCCCAATTGCGATAGTCGATCCCGACATCGAGGCTTGGTATTTTTATATCGTGAATTCCTATGTCATGGCCGTGGGAAAAAAATACTACATTTTGCACCGGAGACTGTTCTGGAGAGTGAAATCCGAAAATATACTCAACATAAATACTTTACTACTGATTATAATATGACCAATGTTGATTTTCCTAAAGAAGATATTCAGGAATTAAGTTTTGATGATTTGTCTTTCGATTTTGTTCTAAGCAATCATGTCCTTGAACATGTTCCAGATGACAAAAGTGCGTTGTCAGAAATTTCTCGAGTGTTAAGGAATGGAGGAATTGCTATTATTACTGTTCCGGGTGACTGGAGAAGAAAACATACCAAAATCTATACTCATTTAAATTACAATGGCCATTACCGGGATTATGGTTTGGATATATTAGAAATGCTCCGCGATTCTTTTTCAAAGGTAAATAAAAGAAAGCTTTTTAATTATAATGGATATAGATATGGTATCAAACCACTGGAAACTGCATTTATCTGCCAAAAATGAAAATAGGACTAGTACTTAACAATACGCCTTCGCAATCGGAGACATTTTTTACATCAAAAATAAAGGGATTGCAGGAAAGTGGATATCAGGTTTCCCTTTTTGCCACCCATTCTAAAGATTTCCATATATGCCGATTGGTTCCTCATCCAAAGGTAAGCAGGAATATTATTTTACAACTTTCAAGGATGATCATCTCTTACATTGGACTATTGTTAAGGCACCCAATTATTTTTTTTCGTTTTCTCCATCTTGAAAAAATGGATGGTATTCCTTTTCATACCCGCTGGGAAAATCTATATCTTAACCATCATATTTTAAAAGAAGAATTGGATTGGGTCCATTTTGGATTTATAACTATGGTGATAAGGAGAGAAAATGTAGTACGGGCGATTGATGCCAAAATGGGAGTTAGCCTAAGAGGCTATGATATATGTATATATCCACTAAAGCAAAACGGATGTTTTGAAAAGGTCTGGAATAAGGTTGATAAGATACACTCTATTTCAAATGATTTACTGGAAGTAGCACAGGAGCAGGGCTTAACAAAGAATACTCATCAGGTGCTTATCCAGCCAGGAGTCGATATTGAATATTTTAACAAAAGTAGGAAGGAATGGAAAAAATTCCATGATAAAGAAAAAATTCGGTTTGTAACAGTTGCTCGATTACACTGGAAAAAAGGCTTGGAGTATACTCTACAGGCTTTGAAGATGATGGAAGAAAAAAATATACCTTTTCAATATACTATTATCGGAGAAGGGGATGAGCGTGAACGGCTTATATTTGCTGTCCATCAATTGGGGATGGATAGGCAGGTTATTTTTTCAGGTTCAATTCCTCATCATCGTATAAGGGGATATTATGAAGAAGCAGATATCTATTTGCAATATAGTATACAGGAGGGTTTTTGTAATGCTGTATTGGAGGCACAGGCCATGGGATTACTTACTATTGCATCGGATGCAGAAGGATTAACTGAAAACATTATTGATGGTGAAACGGGATGGGTGGTGCCAAAGAGGAATCCGACACTTTTAGCGCAAAAAATTCAAAATGTTTTATCCATGCATTCAGAACAGTTGAATAAAATTCGTAAAAATGCCATAACAAGGGTTAAAAAAGAATTTAACTTGGAAAAACAGAAAAAGGAGTTTCATAGCTTTTTTAATTGAAATTATTTTTTTCATATAACGATCTCATTGAATCAGTACCGCGGTCCTATCTGTCCGATTGGGCTAAACCACTTTTTCCTACATACCGTCATTCACTTTATGGTTTAGACCCAAAGGATCTAGAATATTGTAAGCAAAAATCTGATGCAGATGGTTTTTTATTGCCATTTACTTGGAATTACTATATGGATAGAGGATGTGTAAATGATGCCCTAACTCTTAT
>CEUZ01043960.1_pt1 | contig 13730 bp, 15 predicted proteins | sample 361511 | NCBI WGS metagenome assembly CEUZ01 (sample SAMEA2622822, study PRJEB7988) | marine metagenome | biome: marine biome (ENVO:00000447); feature: surface water layer (ENVO:00002042); material: "saline water (ENVO:00002010), including plankton (ENVO:xxxxxxxx)" | depth 5 m
ATACATTTTAAAATTAAACTTTTATCATATGACTCGGCCATAATCCTAATTTTTGGTTCAGTTCCAGACTTTCTAACTAAAATTCTTCCCTTATAGCCCATAAGCTTGCTGGCCTTCTTGATTGCATTTTTACATTTAGTTTTGCTAACTATGTTTTTGTCTTTAACAACGACATTTTCCAAAATTTGAGGCAAAGGTTTAAAAGCATTTAATAACTTGCTGGCCTTTTTCCCTTTTCTTAAAGAGAACAAGACTTCTAATGCTACAAGCAAACCGTCACCGGTTGTTGCAAATTTTCCTAGAATTATATGGCCAGATTGTTCTCCGCCTAAATTAAAATTTAATTTTTTCATTTTTTCCTTAACGTATCTGTCGCCTACTTTGGATCTAAAAAATCTTATTTTTTCATTCTTTAAAAATTTTTCCAAACCATAGTTGGACATTAAAGTTCCAACTACACCACCTTTCAAAATTCTTTTTGATTTCCACCTTCGGGCAAGCATAGCAATAATCTGATCTCCGTTTACAATTTTTCCCTTTTCATCACACATAATTATTCTGTCAGCGTCTCCATCAAAAGAAATGCCAACATGTGCTTTAAATTTTTTAACGGCCGACCTAATTTTATATGGATAAGTTGATCCACACTTTTCATTAATATTAAAACCGTCAGGTTTTACGCCGATAGAAATAACCTTGGCCCCAAGCTCTTTTAGTAGTTTGGGAGCAGCTTTGTAGCAAGCTCCATTAGCACAATCTAAAACTATTTTTGTGCCTCTTAAGTGAAAGTTGTTTGGAAAATTATTTTTTAATATTTTAATGTATTTATCATTTCCATCTTCTAATCGTTTAACCCTGCCCAGCAACTTTGGATTTGTAAGTTGTTTTGTGTTTTTGGCATCTATTAGTTTTTCAATTTTTTTTTCTATTTTGTCAGATAACTTCATGCCGTCTGGTCCAAATAATTTTAGACCATTATCGTAGTAAGGATTATGTGAAGCTGTAATCATTATGCCCATATTAGCCTTCATAGATTTTGTTAGCATAGCAAGTCCATTGGTAGGTAGAGGGCCTAGTGTAAAAACATGCATTCCACCCGAAACCAGACCTGATACTAATGCAGGCTCTAGAGTGTATCCTGATAATCTTGTATCCTTCGCTATGATTGCAATCTGTTTAGATTTTTTTTGATTTTTAAAATAAGTACCTGATGCCAAGCCAAATTTAAAAAATTTTTCTCCAGTAATATTGCCCTGATTTACAGTTCCTCTAATACCGTCTGTTCCAAAATATTTGTTCTTCATTAATTTGATAATATTTTTTTAAATACCAAAATTCCTTGTTTTACTTCGTTAACATTATGCACTCTAAAAATTTGTACTCCCTGCAACAGCAAAAAAAGAACTGAGGCTAATGTTCCGCCCGTTCTATCTTTGCTATCATGCTTCCCGGCTATTTGATTAATAAATCTCTTTCTTGAAGTTCCAACCAAAATAGGAAAGCCTAAGCTATGAAACAAAGATATTTTAGAAATTAAAGTCAAATTATGTTTCAAAGTTTTACCAAAACCAATACCCGGGTCTAAGACGATTTTCTTGTCTTTAAATTTTTGATTGATACTTTTTTCAAAAAAATCATAAATATCTAGTAAAACATTTTTATACTTAGGATTTTTTTGCATAGTGTTGGGCGTTCCCTGCATATGATGCAGAACTTTTGCAACATTATATTTTTCCAATTTTGATAAGGAATTCTGATCATAATTAAATCCTGATACATCATTTATTAAATCCACACCACATTTAATACCTTTAATCATCAAGTCAGATTTTCTTGTGTCTATCGATAAACAAGTTTTTTTATATTTTTTTTTAAAATTTTTTAAAACATATTCAATTCTTTTCCACTCCATTTTTGGATTTACTGTTTTTGAACCCGGTCTTGTCGACTCGCCTCCAATGTCAATAATATCTGCTCCAGATTGAATCATGTTTGACACATGCTTGAGCGATTTATTTTTTTTATTAAATTTACCTCCATCGGAAAAACTATCTGGTGTCAAATTTAAAACTCCCATTATGGATGGTCTAGAAAAATTAATATGTTTTAGAAAGTTTTGTCTTTTTGATATTATTCTTTTTAAATCTTTATTAATTGTTTTCTTTGGGCCCTTACCAAGCTTATTAATATCCTTAAAATGAATCAGTTTAGTTTTGACCTCGTTTTTGTCTCTGATAAAGATCTCAATATTATCAAAAGCTAAATATTTATTGTTATTAAGGGGAAGTGCCTTTTTGGATCTAACAAGACTTTCTGCAACCTTTCCATGATAAAAATTACACGCTCTAGTGTAATATTTTCTCATGTCCGTTTTTAAAGTGCTGGTTTTGGTTTTAAACCAATAGAATCTATAGCTGACGACACTTTGTCATCATCTTTTTCTTCGTCTTTTTTCGACAATTTATCAGGTTGAATGTTTTTAAAAATCAGATTTCTGATTTCATCGCCGGTTAAAGTTTCATATACAAGCAATGCTTTTGCGAGCTTATGAAGATCATCAATTTTTTCGGTTAAAACTTTTTTTGCTCTGTCATAACTAACGTTAATTATTTTTTTAACCTCAAAATCGACTTTTTTAGCAGTTTCTTCCGACATGTGCTGTTGTCTTGTTATTTGTCTACCAAGAAATACTTCTTCTTCGTTTTCTCCGTATGCTACAGGGCCAAGATCTTTGCTCATGCCGTATCTAGTCACCATATTTTTTGCCATTTTAGTGGCCATATCAATATCGGATGATGCTCCGGAAGTTATTTTTTCATAACCAAAGATTAATTCTTCAGCAATTCTGCCTCCCATTGCTACTGCAATATCTGAATACATTTTTTCCCTTGTGACCGATAGCTGGTCTCTTTCGGGTAATCTCATAACCATACCTAGCGCTCTTCCTCTTGGTATAATTGTAGCTTTGTGTATAGGGTCAGATGCCGTCTCGTTTAATGCAACAATAGCATGACCGCCTTCATGGTATGCAGTAAGTTTTTTTTCTTCTTCTGTCATTACCATTGATCTTCTTTCAGCGCCCATCATTACCTTGTCTTTTGCCTCCTCAATATCAGACATGGTAACAACTCTTTTATTTTTTCTAGCTGCTAACAAGGCCGACTCGTTAATTAAATTTGCTAAATCAGCCCCAGAAAATCCTGGTGTCCCCCTTGCAATAGTTCTCAGTTTAACATCTGGTCCAGTACTAATTTTTTTAACATGTACTTTAAGAATTGCTTCTCTTCCAAGAATGTCTGGATTTGGAACCACAACTTGTCTGTCAAATCTTCCCGGTCTTAAAAGAGCGGGATCTAGAACATCCGGTCTGTTAGTAGCGGCTATCAGAATAATTCCTTCGTTAGTATCAAAACCATCCATCTCGACTAATAGCTGATTTAAAGTTTGTTCTCTTTCATCGTTTCCACCGCCTAAACCTGCGCCTCTACTTCTTCCAACGGCGTCTATCTCATCAATAAAAATTATACATGGAGCATGTTTCTTTCCTTGTTCAAACATATCTCTAACTCTTGATGCACCAACACCCACAAACATCTCAACAAAATCTGAGCCCGAAATTGTGAAAAATGGAACGTTAGCTTCTCCAGCAATTGCTTTTGCTAAAAGTGTTTTTCCTGTTCCTGGAGGGCCAATAAGTAATGCACCTTTTGGTATTTTTCCACCAAGTCTTCTAAATTTTTTTGGATCTTTTAAAAATTCAACAATTTCTTCCACTTCCTCTTTCGCTTCATCAATTCCCGCAACATCATTGAATGTAACTTTGCCTTGAGCCTCTGTAAGCAATTTTGCTTTAGATCTTCCAAAACCCATTGCTCCGCCTCTTCCTCCTTGCATTTGTCTCATAAAGAAAATCCAAACTCCTATCAATAACAACATTGGGAACCATGATACGAGCACTCCGAGCACGGACGGCATTTTATCTTCAATTGGTGATGCAATAATGTTTACATTTTTACTTGAAAGCTTTTCAACTAAACCTGGGTAGTTGGGAGAATAAGTATTAAATTTGGAACCATCAGACATAATTCCTTGTATATCACTTCCTTGAATTTCAACCTCGACTACCCTCCCTGCATCGACTTCTTCAAGAAACTTTGAAAATGCAATTTTATTTTTATTTACATCAACTTTATTTGGGTTTTGGAAAAGATTAAAAAGTCCAACTGATAAGAATACTATCAGACCCCACATTATGATATTTCTAAAATTCATACTTAATAAATAGGTATTTTTATCATTTTAACAAGATATATTAGAATTAAAATAACCCCAAAATATGACAAATTTACAAATTTTTGCTTAAATTTAGGAAAAATTAGTCAAATATTAAAATTCTTTAGAAACATGAAGAAATTCTTTCTTCCTTTCAAAAATACATCCTCCAAGGGTGCATTTTTTTAAATTTTTTCCCTGAAAATTGTGTATCAAATTTAAAACTTTTTCAGATCTTGGGGGGTAGTAAGAATTGCTTCTTTTTTTAACAATATTGTTAATAATTCTAAACTTTACCTCACCGGGCTCCTTTTTGAATTGCCTCAAGTCTAAAATAGTTTCATTTTTTTTAAATTGAACAAATTTTTTCATAGATTTATTCACATAAAAATTTATAGCTTCTTTGCTAGAAGTAATATTTTTTATTGATCGGATAATTTTTTCAAAATCTATACCTTTTTTTTGAAGAGTTTTTTTTAAGTTTCTAATATTAGTTCTTAAAAATTTCTTATTTTTGTTACTTGAATCTTTGAATGTTTTGCCAAATACTTTTTTTGAAATATAACTAAGTTGACTTTTTTTAAAGTCTAAAAAAGGTCTTAGCAAATTAATGTTGTATTTGAGCTTTGTAACTTCGCTCATAGAAGATAAACCTTCAACCCCGCTACCTCTAGAAAGCCTGATTAAAAATGTTTCTACTTGGTCATCTTGATGGTGAGCCACTAGTAAAGATTTGGCTTTGTTTCTTTTGCAGTATCGAGTCAAAAGATCATACCTTACGTCTCTTGCACTTTTTTGAATATTTTTATAAATTTTCTTTTTATTTGTTAAAATTTTAAGATCAATATTGTTTTTTTTTAACAATTTTTTTACTTGTAATGCCTCTATATGTGAATTCTTTCTAATTCCATGATCAACCAAAACAAATAAAATCTTATAATTTTTTTCATGCATTACAGAATTGCTTAAAGCCACAAGGGCCATGCTGTCTGGTCCTCCAGAAACTCCCACAACAAATGATTTGTTTTTTCTATTTCTTGATAGAACCAGTTTGAACTTTGAATATATTTCTTTGATTCTTTTATCTTTAATGAAAAAATCCTTAAGCTTTAGAACATTTGAATTTTTTCTTTTCATACTCAGCTTTTTGTAACACAGACTTACTTGCTTTTGGATATTGTTTTTTTACACCAAGAATCATGAGACATCCTTGTTCTTTCTCACCTAACTGCACTAAAGTTGTGCCTAGTTTCAATAAATTAATTGGGGCCTTTTTACTTTTTGGATAGTTTTGATAACCATCTAGGTAAGCCGCTGCCGCATCCTGATATAATTGACGAATTCTAAATGTTTCACCATACCAATACTGAGCGCTACCAGCTAAAGAGCTAGTTTTGTTTTTGTCAATAAATTCTCTCAGAGCGTATTCTGCTGTTTCGTAGTCACCAATCTTTATAAAACTCACAGCAAAGTCATACTGCTCTTTTGGTGGTTTGTTAGGAAGTAAAGATTCTGCTCGAGACGTCTTTTCACTTACAACAAGTCCGGCTGACTCAACTGACTGAGTTTTTTGAACTTGCTTAGTTGTGTTCACATCCTCTTCAGATATTCTTCCAAGCTCCGACGGCTTATCAGTCCCAGGTAGATTTTTTTTCTTTTTTGACCCTACATTTACAGTTCCGCTTGAAACACCTTTTTCTAAATCACCAAATCTAATTTGATTATCACTTTGCATTTTAGTAATTCTATTAGACAGTTTGTCCAGCTTAAAATTTATTTCTTCATACTTATTTGTAACTTCTCTAAACTGTTCTTCAATTTCATTTAGTTTTAAAAGATGTCTCGTTAAAATATCTTCGTTTAATCCACCAGAGGAAACATTTGTAGATTTCATTTCTGAAGTTTTGTAAAAAGCCTTTTCGAGAGTTTTTAAATCTTTGCTGATTCTCTCTATTTCTGCATGTACCGTTTTTGTGTCTTCTTCTTCCGCTACAACATAATTACAAGCAAGCAAAAGAAGCCAAGATATAAAAAAAACTTTTTTTAAAAATTGATTTTTTAGAATCATTAACTAACTTCTATTTTTATAAAATGGCAAAAAAAAGACCCCACTATTCTACAATAATAGGGTCTTTTTTATCCTTAAACTTAATTAATTTGCTTTTACAGTAACTGATCGTCTGTTTTGCGACCACGCTAAAGGTGAGCTGGTAGGATTCACTGGTCTTTCTTTACCATAACTGATCACAGAAATTCTTTTTCCAGAAATTCCATAAGTCATTAAATAATCCTTAGCCGAATTTGCTCTTCTTTCACCTAACGCCAAGTTGTATTCTCTTGTACCTCTTTCGTCAGCATGTCCTTCAACTGTAATATTAATACTTTTGTTTTTTCTTAACCAAGTTGCTTGTTTTCTTAGTGTATCTCTAGCAGCTGTAGTTAGTTTAGATTTGTTTGTTGCAAAAAACACTCTGTCCGGAACACCTTTTGCTAAATACTCAATAGTTTCAGTCCCAGTATATACGTCGTCCACTGTTTGCGGGCCAGCCTTCTTCGCAGTCGAACAAGCCGAAAGCAACAAGGTAGCGAACAACACTATAAAAAAGTTCTTAAGCGCTACGTTAAATTTCATTTTTATCTCCTAAATATATTTAAGGTATTTCTAATATTTCAAATTTATTTACATGTTGCAAGTCTAAATTGTACTTGAAAAATCAGGGGTTTAGCTACTTTGACAATAATGAAGACCAAGATGGGTCTGAGGCATCAGTTTCGGTTTTGACTTTTCTTTCATTATATCCCGTTATATCAATAGACCATAATTTTGCAGAATGGCCCTTTCCTTTGCTATCTGATTTGGTCTCTCTATAAAATATTAAAACTCTTCCATTGGGCGACCATGATGGTGCTTCTTGGTAATAATTTTCTGTCAATAATCTCTCCCCTGTTCCATCAACACGCATTACTCCAATATAAAATCTTCCTTTTCTAACCTTGGTAAATGCAATTAAATCTCCTCGGGGAGACCAAACTGGAGTTCCATAAATTCCTTTTCCAAAAGTTATTCTTTTTACCTGCGTTCCATCGCTTCTCATAACGTAAAGTTGTTGAAGTCCGCTTCTGTCTGAATTGAAACAAATAAATTTACCATCTGGCGAATAAGATGGCGATGTATCGATTGAAGGGTGATTGGTTATTTTTTCAACAACTCTTGTCTCCAAATCCATAGAATAAATATCTGAGTTACCATCTTCGGCAAAACTCATAATAATTTTTTTTCCATCAGGAGAAAATCTTGGAGCAAAGGTCATGCCAGGAAAATTACCAACAACTTCTTGCATACCGGTCTCGATATCCAATAAATATACTCTAGGCATATTTTTAAAATATGACATATAAGTCACCAGCTGGTTTGTAGGGTTAAATCTTGGTGTTAAAACCAGCTCATTTCCTAAAGTTAAATATTTAGTATTGTATCCATCTTGGTCCATCAATGCTAATTTTTTAATTCTTTGACCTTTAGGACCTGTCTCTGAAACATAAATTATTCTAGTATCAAAATACCCATTTTCTCCTGTTAGCCTTTGATAAACTTTATCGGAAATAATGTGTGCAACCCTTCTCCAATTTTCTGGTGTAGTTGTAAAGGATAGTGCAAGCATTTCTTGAGCTGCCGTTGTATCCCAAAGCCTGAATTCTACTGTTAATTTCTTGTTTTTAATTAAAAGTTTTCCAGTAATTAAAGCCTGAGCTTTTATAAGTCTCCAGTCCTCAAATCTTGGTTTTAAATGGGCAATATCAGGCTTTTGAACAAATGCATCTTTTTTTAAAGGATTAAACAGACCTGTTCCTTTAAAATTTTTTTCTATAACAGCTGAAACTTCCTCACCTAGTTTTTCAACTTCAAATAAAGAAAGTTTTTCTGATTTAGAGTCAACATGTAAAGGCGAAACGGCAATTGGCAAAGGGTCTAAATTACCTCTGGTAATATCTACTGTAACAAGACCATATACATTTTTAAAAGTAAAAATAAAAATAAAAATAATAAAAAGTATTTTTTTCATATCGCTTTAACCTTTTAACATTTCAGTTGGGTCAAAATTAAGTTGTATATCTTTCCATCTTTCATACCCTGTTGGAGGAACTTTTAGAGGCTGACAAATTCTTACCGCTCTCAATGCACTTTCTGCCAAAACTTTATAAAAACTTTGGCCTGGGGTATTCATTCTTTCATGATCTAAAATTTCAGATTTCAAAATAGTACCGTCTTGTTTTAATTTTAGCTTAATGCGCACAAGTAGATTCTTATCATATGGTAAACCTAAAGGAACGCTCCAACAACCAAAAATTTGTGCTTTTAAAGCATCTTCCTCCGACAAAGATAATCCGTGTGCGAAAGAATTTTTAACGCTACTTTGGGTCAATTTATTTCTCTTTTTTTCTGTTTCGGCCTTTTCCTCTTTTGCCTTATCTATTAAGGCTGCAATTTCGTCAGGATTAAACAGTTCTTTTTGTTCAAACTCTGAGGCTTGTCTTATTTGAGGCTTTATTTCCTCTGGATTTTGTTTTTTCTTTACTATTTTTTTAATCTCTTTTTTGTCTTCAGGCATTGGTATTCTGTCTGGCTTTTCTTTGGCCTTATCTGCTGGAGGTGCCTGTTCAGAAACCACTCTTTCTTCCTCTTTTTTTACTTTCTCAATTATTTTTCTAGCTTTCGGCGCATAAGGAATATTGGTTTTGTCGCTAATTTGAATAAACTCTACTGATACTATTGGCGGTAAATCAATAGGTTTTCTCATCATAAGTGGTAAAGATAAAACCGTTAGCAATATAATAATCCCATGAAAAAAAAATGAAAAAACTAAACCTTTTGTCATAGCTATTAATTTTTATAAGGCTCTGATATTAGGGCAACTTTTGAAAATCCAGCTCCAGACAATCTCCCCATAACCTCTAGTACTCTCCCGTAATTTATTGTCTTGTCTCCTCTGACATAAATTCTAGTATCGGTTCTATTTTTTGATATTGCCAATAGTTTGGGAACAACTTTTTCAAAATTTACCTGATGTTCCTGAATAAAAATTTCTCCTTTTGAATTAATAGTTACGGTTAATGGTTCTTGATCATCGGGCAATGAGTCTGCTGCAGACTCTGGTAAATCCACCTGAACACCTACTGTCAATAAAGGTGCTGTAACCATAAATATAATTAAAAGTACAAGCATCACATCAACGAACGGGGTCACATTTATTTCGCTCATTGGTTCTTTTTTTCTTGAGCGATTAATTGTAAAGGCCATAATTAATGAATCAAATTATTGATAAAAATCTTTTGCAGAAGTTATCTACCCTAGAAAAATATCTTTGTGAGTCGCTATTAAACTTATTGTATGCAATAACCGCAGGAATAGCAGCTAACAATCCAAGCGCAGTAGCAAATAGTGCTTCGGCAATACCCGGGGCTACAATAGCCAAACTTGTATTTCTTGAAATTGCTATTGATTGAAAAGAATTCATGATTCCCCAGACAGTTCCGAATAATCCTATAAATGGTGCTGTAGATCCTACTGTAGCTAAATAGGTAAAATTTTTTTCTATACTTTTTGATTGTTTATCCACCGATGCTTCTACCACTCGAGTAACTCTCGCAATTTGAACTGCTGAAGATTTTGACTTTGTTTTAATTAGCTCTGTCATTGCGGATTGAAAAACTTGTGTTAATGGATCGTCTGTTTTACCTGGAAGGGATTTGTAAAATGCTTCTGCAGATTTTGATTTCCAAAACTTATTTTCGAACAAAGCTGTGCTCTTGTCTATTCTCTTAAACAGTCTGTACTTATCAAATATTAACGCCCATGAAAAAATAGAACTTGCCAATAAAATTATTATAACACTCTTGACTACCCAGTCAGCTCTTAAAAAAAGTTGCCAAAGTGAAAAGTCATTGGCACCGCCTAAACCAACAACCTGAGTTGCAATTTCTTGTTCCATTGTTGTTAATTACGTATAGAATGTGTCATCAATTTGGCACTAAATTTTAAAAATATGAAGAATTTAAACGTCAAACTGAGCTTTGCACTCTTTAAAATATCTGGCAATTAAAATAGCGTCAGCTTTATTAACGTCTTTCTTTTTGCTCAGTCTGTCTGATATTGCAGGATACATTTCTATTACCTTCGTTCTACTCGCATCTTTAGATGCATTAATAAGCTCAAAATGTTTCTTCCATTTTGCTGGTCTAACGTAAAAAATTGGTAAATTTAAGGATGCGCAGATTCCTTTGATTGCTCCAAAAGTTTGGCCAAAATTAAACATGCTTGTAACACCTTGGCCTGGCATTGCATTAACCTGTTCGACAATCACAAAGGTTTCGTTATTTTCATTAATGTGCTTTTTTATTATACTAACCAACTGTGCACTATTTAATTGATTCTTGTTTTTTTTTCCTTCGGGCATAATGGGCATATCAAAAATATCAAATATTTTTAGATCATCTAGAATTGCTACCGCGCCGCTTAAACCTGGGTCTATTCCAATTATTCTCATTTTAAATTAGTTACTCAAATTTACAGTTATGAAATATTTTTTGAATATCGTCATCTTCATGTAATAATTCAAGCATATTCTCTATATCTTTAAATTCTTCCTTTGATATGTTGATTAAATTATAAGCTCTCCATTCTATGTCTGAGTAAACAATGTTTTTTGTTGATCTCTCAACTAAATTTTTAACTTTATAAAAATCTTCTTTTTTTGTAATAAATTCATGGAATTTTTCTTTACTAATGCAATCTTCTGCACCTGCATTTGTAGCAATCTCTAATGCTTTTTCGTCTGATAAGTCTTGTTTTTCTATTTGTATAACGCCGCAATTATAGAAATAATGAGTTGTTGAGCCTGAACTGCCTAGATTTCCACCATGCTTTTGTAAAATTATTCTTATACTACCAGCTGTTCTATTTTTATTTTCGGTAAGAGCTTCTATTACAAGAGCAACATTCTTGGGTCCAAAACCTTCGTATCTTAAACTTTCAAAATTTTGATTTTTATCTACTTCAGATTTATTAATCGCCCTATTTATATTATCCTTGGGCATATTGGCTGACTTAGCTGCCTCAATAGCCACTCTTAGTCTGTGATTGGTATTTGGATCTTTTGATCCAAGTTTAGCAGCAACAGTTATTTCTCTTGAAATTTTTGAAAAAATTTTTGACCTTAGTTTGTCTTGTCTTCCTTTTTTATGTTTAATTCCTGCCCAATGTGAATGACCGGCCATATCAATTTAAAAATTTTTTAAAACTCCTCCTATTATTAAAGGCTCAACTTCTATTGAATGGCCTGATGAAGGATTTGCTTTAATAATTGTTCCTGAAATAGTCGCTTCTCCTAATGCAGGATAATGTTTTTTTGCATTTTGATTTTTCAAAAATTTCATGAGCGAATTATCTTTATTCATTCCTATTACAGAATCATAATCTCCGCACATTCCGAGGTCAGTTTGATAAGCGGTTCCGCCCTTTAAAATATGGGCATCCGATGTTGGGACATGCGTGTGTGTACCAATAACGCCTGTAACTTTTCCATCAAAAAAATGTCCTAGCGCCATTTTCTCACTTGTGATTTCACCATGAACATCGATGATAATAAAATCTGCATCCTTTTTTAATTTAATAGAATTTTTTATTTTTAGAGCAGCTTCAAAAATATCATCACACTTTTTCATAAAAATATTTCCCATGAGATTAACTACTGCGACTTTAAATTTTTTATCTTTTGTCTGAAAAATCCCCATTCCTTGCCCCGGAGAACCTTCAACTAAATTATATGGTCTTAAAAGTCTTGGTTCATTTTCAATAAATGTCATGGTTTCTTTTTGATCCCAGACATGGTTTCCCGTAGTAATAACATCAACACCAAGATTAAAAAAACTATTTGTATTTTCTTGGGTTATACCTAAACCGCTATCGTCTGCGTTCTCACCATTAATTATTGTAAAATTTATATTTTTTTCTTTTATTATTCTGGTCAAGTTTTTATTTAATGCCTCTCTTCCAGAGGGGCCTACGACATCTCCTAAAATCAATATTTTCATATAAAATTTAAAAAATACCTTTCTCTGTTAAAATATAGTCCAATTTTACATCAAACTTTGAAGTTGGAAGTTTTTTATATTGCTGAAAAGAAAAAGCAAGTCCGATGGTTAACATATTTTTTTTACTTATATATTGAGACAAAAATTTATCATAATAGCCTTTGCCGTAACCAAGTCGATTATGAAATTTATCAAATGCTAGCAGAGGAACTATCATCATATCTGGGACAACACTTTTTCCATTTATCTTTGGTTCTAAAAAACCAAAACTATTAACTTTTAAAGGATCAAAAAATCTCCACTTAACAAATTTCATTGTGCCATCTGGTAAAAGTTTGGGAAGCAAGGTAGATAAATTTTTTCTATCATCAAGTATTTCAAATAAATTTGATGTATCAAGTTCGTAATTTGAAGGATAGTACAAAGAAATTTTTCTTTTTTTCTCCTTATTAATGATTTTAATCAGAGGCTTAAAAAAATTTTGCTCTACAGCAAAATATCTTTTTTTTCTTAATGAGAGAAATTTCTTCCTAACTTTTTCTTTTAAAAACATTTACTGAATTTTTGACCCGGTTTCAGTATTCTTGATTATTTCCTCTAAAGATTTTGTTGTTTTGTCTAACATCGACTCGTAGATATTTTGACTTTCTTCAACCATTTTTTTAACTTTTTCCAATTCTTCATTAAGTTTAGATACTTCTGTTTCTTTATCCTCTTTATAATCAATGGCTAAAGATTTCATTTCTTTGAACTTTTCTGATAGATTTTCAAAATTCTTTTTTTGAGATAAAACTCTTTTTTTTAAGTCAAAATATTCATCAATAACCTGAATTGTAGTGATTAGCAGCAATTTATTCTCACCAATATTCCCTAGCTTTTCCCTTAGATCGGAATACTTTCTATCTAAAAATTTTGTAAGATTCTTTAGATCTTCCTCCTGCCCATCATCACAGGATAGTAGATAATCCTTATTATTAAATTTAATATTTACATTTGCCACTTTTCTATTTCCTCCACTAAAGATTCTGTTTCTTCACCCAATTCGTCGATATCCTGGTTAAACTGTTCTTGTAACCGCTTTTTCTTCAAATATTTGTCCTCTACTGCTTTTAATCTTTCTTTCAAATTATTATATTCTATAAGTAGCTGTTTATATTTGCTTTCAATTTCATTTTTTTCGCTTTGTAATTGATTTTTTTCCACATAAAGATCGTCTATGTTGTTCCCGTGGGTTATAGAAGACTTGCTCAGATCTGATAGTTTTTCCAAAGCACTTTCAAGTTTTTTTTGTTTGTTATATAAATTTTCCATCTTGATTTTTTTATATCATATTATTGATATCGTGAATTGAAGTCTATATAGGTAAT
>CEUZ01205802.1_pt1 | contig 13730 bp, 14 predicted proteins | sample 361511 | NCBI WGS metagenome assembly CEUZ01 (sample SAMEA2622822, study PRJEB7988) | marine metagenome | biome: marine biome (ENVO:00000447); feature: surface water layer (ENVO:00002042); material: "saline water (ENVO:00002010), including plankton (ENVO:xxxxxxxx)" | depth 5 m
TCAAAATTACCATTAATTTCATAAATAATTCCTCCAAGATACGCTCCTAGGAAAGAACCTATTTGATGACTAACAAAAACTATACCATACAAAAGACCTACATACTTTGTTCCAAATATATGTCCAACTATTCCATTTGTCGGTGGAACTGTGGAAAGCCATAGAAAACCAAATGTTACTCCAAATACCACTGAATTGAATACAGATGGTGGTAAAAAAATAAAATATATTATTGAAACACCTCTTAATAAATAAATTGCACTTAAAATTTTTTTCTTACTATATTTTGTAGACAAATATCCACTTGTTATAGTTCCAGCCATATTAAATACTCCAATCAAAGCCAAAACCATTGCTGCAGTCCAATCAGGTAATCCTTTATCCATCATATATTTTGGTATATGTGTAGCAACCAATGCTATATGCCATCCACAAACAAAAAAACCTAATGTAAGAAAAATAAAACTTTTGTCAGATAATGCTTCTTTTAATGCTTCTGTTGCTGTTTGTTTGTTATCTTCATCACCCACAGGAACTTTAGGAGTAGTAATAAAAAAAGCTACAACTAATCCCAGTCCTAGCAAAATGCAAAAATATACCAGAGTATTTTCCCAGCCAGTTTCTATTAATGAATATCTTACAAGTAATGGGGACACAAAGTATCCAAATGAACCAGCGCATGTTACAATACCAGTAGCTATTGTTCTGTTAGAAGCGGGAAAATGTTTTGCAACAATTGATACGGGTATCCCTATTGCAGTTGAACCTAAACCAATCCCAATTAGTACCCCTATTGTCAAAGTAAAATTATATCCAGTATTAAATCCTGAATTAAAAAGAATAATTCCTAATAAATAAAGTAAGAATCCTGCAAAAATTGCAATAGCCCCACCATATTTATCGGTAATAACACCAAATAATGGACTAAAAACTCCCCATAACAATAGTTGCAAACCCAAAACAAAACCAAAATGCGATATTGAAATATTTAAATCAGAATTAAAGTCAAAAAAGAACAAGCCAAAAGTTTGTCTAATGCCAAGTGAAATTATAACAACAATAGAGGCTGCGATTAGTGTTATTAGTGCTGTTTTGTTTGTTATAAATTTTTCTTTACTCATTTAATTACTTTCATAGCTTGTTTTAGATCAATAATAAGATCTTTTGGGTCTTCAAGACCTATATGTAATCTTATAATATGTTCATTTTTTTTGACATTTGTAAATTGTCTCTTACCAAGTGCCTGGTTCGATTGATAAAGAGCTAAACTTTCAAATCCTCCCCAACTAAATCCATGATCAAATAATTTTAATGAATTTATAAATTTAATAACGGAGCTTTTACTTTTTGATCTTACTTTGAGACCTAGAAGTCCTGAACAGCCTGAGTAGTATTTTTTCCAAAATTTATATCTTTTAGTTCCTTTTTTGTATGGATAATAAACTTCTAATACCTTTTTATGTTTTGATAAAAATTTTGCTATTTTAATAGCATTAGCTTGGTGTTTATCTAACCTCACATCTAGAGTTCTCATTCCCCTGAGTATTAAGTAGGCATCATCTGGCCCCAATCTTAAACCAGAAACCTTGTTTGTCGCTTCTACTAGCTTAAATACTCTTTTACTAATTGCTAAGCTTCCTCCCATTACATCTGAATGACCGGAATAATATTTTGTAGCTGAAACAATAGACATATCAAAACCAATTTTAATTGGTTTTAAAAAATAAGGTGTTCCCCAGGTATTATCTATTGCAGTATAAATTTTATTTTTTTTAGCAATCGCAACAATTTTTGATAAATCTTGAAATTCAAATGTATTGCTACCAGGATTTTCTACAAATATTAATTTAGTATTTTTTGAAATTTTTGACTTTAAATCATTTAAATCATTTGGGTTATAAAATATGCTTTTTATATTAAATTTCTTTAGATATGATTCTGTTAACAATCTTGTGGGAGAATAAACTGAGTCGGTTACTAATATTTCATCACCAGGTTTAACAACACTTAAAACTCCTAAGAAAACAGCTCCAAATCCCGTTGGTGTAAGATAAACTTTGTAACTTTCTTCTATTTTTCTTAAAATTTCTTGTAAAGAAAAGGTTGTTGGAGTCCCTTGTCTTCCATAATCAAAATTATTACTAGTTGGATCTTTAAGGTATTTTTTTTGAGTTTTATCAATTTCTTGCATTGTTTTAAATATTATTGTCGATGCTCTCACTACTGGAGGGTTTACAGACTTATTATGAAAATCTTTTGCAGTATGTTTTAAAAATGTTTTAATCGAGTAATCCATAAACTTGATAAGTTAAGTTGACAATGCTATATCCTTAAAATAAGTCAATAAAATAGTAAAACTAAGGAGATTATGGGATACCCAAAAAAACATAGAGGCCGAAGAAAAATGGGCTCAAAAAAAAGACGAGCTAGAAAAAAGAATAAGAAAAAATAGTCTAAAATCTACTATTTAATCCATCCACCACCTAAAACTTTGTCGCCAAATTGATCTTTATTATAAAAGACACAAGCTTGACCTGGTGAAATTCCATATTCTGAATTAATTAAATTTACTTCAGCATAATTTTGGTTCTCAATTTTTATATTTGCTTCTAAAAGTTTTCCTGTCGATCTTACTTTAACAAAAATATTTTCATCAAAATCTTTTTTATCTGTTAATAAATTTATATTTTTTAAGAAAAAATTTTTTTTTCCAAGTTTTTCTTTGGGCCCAATTATTATTTCGTTTTTTTTAGCATCTATTTTTAAAACATATAAGGCTTTTTTGTCTGAAACTTTTATTCCTTTTCTTTGTCCAATTGTAAAATTAATTATACCGTCATGTACGCCAACAACCTCTCCAAGTAAATTTTTAATATTTCCTTTTTTAAAAGAGTTTGGACTAAACTTGTTAATAACTGAAGCATAATTTCCATTTGGTACAAAACATATATCCTGACTATCAGGCTTATCTGCAACATTTAAATTTAAATTTTTTGCAATTTCTCTAGTTTTGTCTTTCAAAATTCCACCTAATGGAAATCTTAAATAATTCAATTGTTCTTTAGTAGTGTTAAACAAAAAATAGCTTTGGTCTCTACTTTCATCAATTGCTTTGTACATATTTGTATTTTCGTTATTTGTTATACTTCTTACATAGTGGCCAGTAACTAGAGCATCTGCATTTAAATCTTTTGATACTTCAAATAAATCTCTAAATTTTACTGATTGATTACACTGAACACATGGTATTGGAGTTTCACCTTTAAGATAACTATCTACAAAATTATCTATTACAGCTTGTTTAAACTTATTTTGATAATATAAAATTTTATGTTCAATATCCAATTTGTGAGCCACTCTTTTAGCATCCATAATATCCTGCCCTGAGCAACACTGTTTAGATGCGGCAACTTCTTTTCCATCATCATAAAGTTTTAATGTTATGCCTATAACTTTGTAGCCTTCTTTTTTCATCATACCTGCAACTGTAGACGAGTCTACTCCTCCAGACATAGCAACTACAACAGTAGTATCAGACGGCTTTTTATTTATTCCTATAGAATTTAATTTAGATTTCATTTAATAGTATTTATACTTATTTCTAATATAAGTTAAATTAAATGATTTTAGATTTTGATCCAGGAGATAAGGTTATCAATCCAGCTAATAAGGACTGGGGAATTGGACAAGTACAATCTATAATAAAATATAAAGTTACTGTAAATTTCGAAAATGTTGGAAAAAAAGTAATTAACGCTAAAAATATAGAATTAACAAAAGTAGAACCCAATGAATAAGTATAATTTAAAAAATATCATTGAAAGTTTAGTAGAAACCTTTTTAGAAGCTGGAAAAATTTCTTTAGATTTAAGAAAGAAGGGTCTTACTAAAAAGATAAAGTCAGATAACACACCAGTAAGTAACGGCGATTTAGAAATAAACAGAATAATTACAAAAAAATTATTAGAGATAACTCCTGATATTCCAATAGTATCTGAAGAAACCTCTCACAATAAATTAAATAAAAATCTTGAAAACTTTTGGTTAGTCGATCCAATAGATGGAACTTATGATTACATAAATGATTTAGAAGAATTTACAATTAATGCAGGATTAATTATAAATAATAAAGCAGTAGCAGGATTGATTAATGCACCAGCAAAAAATAGAATGTTTTATTCTTATGGAAGGAGTTTTTCTTTTGAATTTTCAGGTGAAAAATTATCAAAACTTGATTGTACAAAAAATATAAATAAAAATTTACTTAAATTTGTTTCATATTCAAATAAATTGAAACCTGAAATAGAAAATATTCATAAAAAAATGAAAGTAACTAAATTTGTAAGAATGAAAAGTTCATTAAAATTTTGTGTAATTGCTACGGGAGAATATGATGGTTATGTAGCTGAACCAAGGGCATGTGAATGGGATATAGCAGCGGGTCATGCAATTCTAGAAAACGCCGGGGGAATAGTAAAAGATTTTGATGGAAATGATATATTGTATGGTAAATCAAATTTTAAAAATCCAAGTTTAATTTTAAAAAGAATATAATCTTTTATGAGTGAACAAATTAGAATAATTTTAATTATTATAATCTCAGTTTCAATTTTTGGATTAATTGTTTTTGTTTTTGTAAAAAATTTCATAAAAAACAAAATTCAATATTATTTAAATGAAAAAAATAAAAAAAATTAAATAAGATTAATTATTTTTAAGTATTCGTCTTTTTTTAAATCCATAATTCTTTTGGATACCTCAAAATCAAATCCAGATCTTGCCAAAACCCCTATATCTTTTTTGTAAAACAATTTTCTATTGTTTTCATCTCTCGATGGACCAATTCTTTTTTTTTTACAAATTTTTATTGCTGAAAAAAAATCTTGATCACTATTTTTTTCATTAATTTTTTCTATAGTATTTTTAATATATTTTTCACCAATACCTTTTTTTATTAGATAATTTCTTATTTTATTAATTGATGAACCTCTTTGAATCAAACTTTTAGCTTTTGAATCAGAGTAAAATTTATCATTTATAAATTTAGATTTTTCTAAATCCTCTAAAACTATATCAATTAAATCAGACACATTGCTTTTTTTAATGTTGCTTTCTTTGTATCTTAGATACTTTTTAAGCAGATAAGTTTTAAGCTGTTGTTTCGAAGGAGCAAATTTTTCTATATAATTTAATGCAAAATTCCTCATTTCCCCAATTGTAATCTCTAATGTTTTTTTTTTATTTTTTATAGGAATCATTCTCTCATTTAATATAATATAAAGACTTATGATTGAACAAATAGCAATATTTTTTAGTATTGAAATGATCTATTTATGGCTGAATATAGGAGTTATACCTTTTTGGTTTATTTTAATGTTTTTTCCACAATCAAAAGTCTGTGGAATATTTGCTACTTCTATTTTTCCAATAGCAATATTGGGATCTGTTTATATTTATTTATTTTATTTTTTCTTAAACTCTGGCTACGATTTTTTTGAAAATTTTAGTTTGTACTTAGGATTATATGACTTGGCAAATTTATTTGAAGATGAAGCTTTTTTAATTTTATTTTGGTTACATTTTTTAGCAATCAATTTATTTTGTGGATCATGGATTGTAAGAGACAGTCAAAAATTATATATGTCTAAATTCATAGTTTTCTACCCTTTGGTTGTGACGTATTTTATTGGACCAATTGGTGTTTTTGTATATTGGATAATTAGAATTTTTTTTGCAAAAAGGATTGGCTTGTTTGATTAATTAAAAAATTATTTAATTACTTTAAAACCCGAATTTTGCATTAAGCCAAATCCACCTTCAACATGGGATACTTTCTCAAAGCCCATTTCTTTTAATGTTTTAGCTGCAAGAGCAGATCTTCCACCTGCCGCACAGAATAATACTATTTCTTTATTGGTATCTAATTTTTGATTTTGAGCAAATGCACTGTCAGGATGAATTGAAAATTCCAATAAGCCTCGAGATATATTATGTGAATTTTCTATTCGGCCTGTTTTTTCAAGCTCATTTTTATCTCTTATATCGATTAAATTACATTTATTTTCATTAAGCAAATTCAATGCCTCTTTTGGGGAAATAGTTTTAACATTCTCTAAAGCTTCAGATACAAGGGTTTGTGATGATTTAATTTTCATATTAAAATATAGTTTATATTGTGAAAGAATTAAAAATAAAGAAAAAAAATAGCTTTATTAAAAAAATTTTAATTAAGTTAAACAGATTTTTTGGTTACGAAACTATTGATCAAAGTAATTATTCGATAATATCTATTGATAAATATGGTTATGAAAACCTATCTAAAGAAGGAGAATATTCTATAACCTTGCCTTTGGGAAAATACGATATCAAAAGAAAAGTTAAATCATTGCATATTATTTTAAGAAGTTGTGCTTCAGTTAAAATGTTAAGTCAGAATAAAGAAAGAATTTTTAGTAAAGAAAAATCAGAGTATTCTTTAAGAACTTTACTTTCTATTGTTAAATCATTAAATTATTCAAAGTTTTTATTTGATAAAATAGGCTTAAAGATAACAATTATTGATCACAATTCTGGAATAGATATTGTACAAAAATATAATAAAATTTTAAGCAATCAGTTTTTTAGTTCTAAAATTATAAATTTAGAATTCGAAAAATATAAACTAAACATAAATAATATTAATGAAGAAAATAAAAAAGTAACAGAAAATCAAAAATCAAACATGTCAAATATTCATCAATCACTGAATTTAGCAAAAGATGAGGAAGATTTAATATATTTTGTAGAAGACGATTATATACATAAAGAAAACGCAATAGAAGAAATGTTATTTACTTATGAAAAATTATCAACATTTTTGAATAGTGAATTATTTTTATGTCCTTCAGATTATCCTTATCTTTACAATCAACCGGGTAAAACTAACATTTTTATTGGTAACAAAATACATTGGAGGAGAATTGATCAAACTCTTTGTACTTTTTTAACAAGTAGTAAAATGATAAATAAATACTATGATAAATTAACAACTATGTGTAAATTTGAACATTATCCATTTGAAAAACCATTACATGAAATATATAAAAAAGAATACTGTTTAAGTCCGATACCATCTTTAGCTGTGCATTTTACAAATATAAATTCAACATATGGTGTGTCACCAAATATAAATTTAGATAAATTATGGAATGAAAATGAAATCAAATAATAAAAAAAATAAAACTGCCCCTAACTTTAAATTATTATCAACCAATTCTAATTTTTTAGAACTAAAAAAAATAAAGAATGAGTATATAATAATATACTTTTATCCAAAAGATGATACGCCAGGATGTACCTTGGAAACAAAAGATTTTAATTTCTTGTTACCCAAATTTAAAAAACTAGATTGTATGATAATCGGAATATCCAAAGACGATATAAAAAGTCATAACAAGTTTAAAAAAAAATATAATGTAAAATTTGAACTTTTATCTGACGAAAAAAAAGATGTAATCAAAGCTTATAAAGTTTGGGGAAAAAAGAAATTTATGGGCAGAGAATTTATGGGTTTGATTAGAAGTACTTTTTTAATTAAAAATAATAAAATTATAAAAGAATGGAGATCCGTTAAAGTTAAAGATCACGCTCAAGAAGTGTTGGATTTCATTAAAAATTATTAAATAAAGAGACTCTCTGACGATATTAATGACTGTAAATTAAACATCGGAGGCCAAAGAGTCTCTTTATTCATATCTCTCGAAGGGCCTTATAAAAAGGCCCCTAGACTAGCTTACGAGAGATAAGAAGACATCAATCTCTTATAGAATAAGCAACAACTCCAACCTCAGCTTTATCAGTTCCGAGTTTTTCAGCTTCTTTACTTATTCTTAATCCTATTGTTTGTTTTAAAACTCTAAAAGCTATGTATGAAAGAACGAAACTAAATACACAAACGCAAATAACACCTAATAATTGTGTTCCAAAATTTGTATTTGGATTACTTATAGGTACAATTAATGTTCCAAATATACCGGCAAACATATGTACTGGAATAGCACCCACTACATCGTCAAGTTTTTTATATTCTAAAAATTTAGTACCGAAATACATAATTAGTGCACCCATAGCTCCAATAAAAATTGCAAGCAATGGACTAGGCGTTAAAGGTTCAGCTGTAATAGCAACTAATCCAGCTAAGGCACCATTCAACATCATTATAATATCTGTTTTACCACCCATTATTCTTGTTATTGCAGCACCAGCAACTGTACCTGCTGCACCAGCAATATGAGTGTTAACAGCTATTTTAGATATGGCGTTAACATCATCGAACGTTCCCATTGCTAGTTGACTAAAACCATTAAAACCAAACCAACCAAACCATAATAAAAAAGTACCTAATGTAACTAATGGAATACTAGAAGCTGCAAAGGGAACTAAAGATTTTTTCTCTCCTTTAGCGCTAAATCTACCTTCTCTTGCACCTAGAACTATAACTCCTGCTAAAGCAGCGGCACCACCACAAGCATGTACTATTGTTGATCCAGCAAAATCAGAAAATCCTGCTGTACTTAACCAACCACCTCCCCATTGCCATCCCATCGATATAGGATAAATAAATCCTGCCATTAACGCTGCAAATATAAAAAAAGGCCAAATTTTTATTCTTTCAGCAACAGCTCCTGATACTATAGAGGCAGTTGCACATACAAACATTGTTTGAAAAAACCAATCTGAATGATCTGAATAACCTGTACCTAAATCAGAAGTGTCGCCCCAAAGTAAAAATTTACCTATATAACCACCTTCCGGAATTCCGTAAGCCATGTTATATCCAAATAACAAAAAAATTAATGAACAAATTGCAAACTTACCAATATTTTTTGCTGCTATTGTTGAAACACTTTTTGTTGTAACCAAACCGCTTTCTAACATACAAAAACCTGCAGCCATAAAAGCAACCAAAACACCTCCTAGATAAAATCCTAAAGTGTTAAAAATATATTGACCTTCTGGTGATATTGATGTTTCTGCAGATGATGAGGCTTGAAAAAGTAATAAGAATGCAGACGTACTTATAACTAATAATTTTATTTTTTTCATAAATCTCTCCCTAAATGTATAAAAAAAAAAATACTTATTCTTAACTAAATGAAAATTGTTAGATGTGCATACCTTGTATGTATAAATTGTATCAAGAATCAAAAAGGGCCTGAAAAATCAGGCCCTTTTGACTAACACATCACATCGGAAGAGATATGAAAGATGGCAATTATTTAATCTCTTATAGCGTAAGCAATAACTCCAGTTTCGCTTACGTCTGTTCCTTTTTGTTCTGCTTCTTTGCTCAATCTAATACCGAAAGTATTTTTCATTATCGCCCAAACAATAAATGCGATTACAAAAACAAACACATTAATTGAAACTACACCAAGGAATTGAGCTCCAAAACTAGCATCTGGATTCGTGATTGGCACAGCTAATGTTCCCCATATACCTGCAAACAAGTGTGCTGGGATTGCACCTACTACATCATCAATTTGATAATGAAATAAAAGTTTAGTACCAAATATAACTATTATACCACCAACACCACCAATTAAAATTGCAGCAAGAGGTGAAGGCATTAAAGGTTCTGCTGTTATTGCTACTAATCCACCAATAGCTCCATTTAACATTTGAATAACATCAGTTTTTCCTGCCATTAATCTTGTCACAGCAGCTGCAGCCATTACTCCGCCACAAGCAGCCAAATTAGTATTAATAAAAATTTTAGAAACTGCAACAGCATCGTCAAATGTTCCCATTGCTAATTGAGATCCACCATTGAATCCAAACCAACCTAGCCACAATATGAATACACCAACTGTTACAAGTGGAATCGAAGATGCAGCAAAAGGTTTTACTGGAACAGCGCCTGCTTTAGTAAATCTTCCAAGTCTTGGACCTAATAATATTGCTCCTGCGAGTGCAGCAGCGCCTCCTGTGGAATGTACTAAAGTTGAACCAGCAAAATCGGAAAAACCTCTCACAGCTAGCCATCCGCCACCCCACTGCCAGCCCATTACAATTGGATAAATTATTCCAGCAAGAATTGCAGCAAATAGGAAGAAAGGCCATAATTTAATTCTTTCAGCTAATGCACCAGAAACTATTGAAACAGTTGTTGCACAAAATACCATTTGAAAATACCAGTCTGATCCATCTGCATAACCCGTATCAACTGCACTTGCATCTGACCAAGGTACAAATTTTCCTATAAAACCTCCTTCAGGTATTCCATAGGCAAGATTATATCCAAATAACCAAAACATAATTCCTGCTATAGAAAATAGTCCAATATTTTTTGCACAAATTACAGACACACTTTTTGATGTAACCATTCCAGACTCTAGCATCGCAAAACCTGCTGCCATGAACATTACTAAAAATCCACAAACTAAAAAAAGAAATGTGTTAAATATAAAACCTACTTCAGCAGATACTGTAGTTTCTGCATAACCTACACTGGTCATGTTTAGTAAAAAAAATAAACTTACTAAAGGACCAATTAATTTTTTTAAATGTTTAATCATAAAACTCCTTTTCATTGATAGAGTTTTATAATTTTAAAAAATTTAATTACTAATGATTGTTATCAAAAAGAGGTATGTTGTTTTTGCATATAGTAACAGCCCTTATTAAATTTAAATTAATTTAATAAAGGCTGTTAAAAAAGTTTATTTATTAAAAACTTCTTTGAGTGCTTTTGCAGGTAAAAATTTTACCTTTTGGGAAGCTGCAATTTGGATTTGTTCCCCTGTTCTTGGGTTTCTTCCAATTCGAGCTTTTCTTTTAGCCACTTTATATGTTCCAAATCCAGCAATTTTAACTGAGTCATCGCCTTTTAATGCATCCAAAATAGTATTGGTAATTGTATCAAAAGTACGCTCAGCATCTGCTTTGCTCTGGTTTAGAGATCCGGCTAATTTAGCTACCAGTTGTTTTTTGTTCATTTTAGCTCCGGTTTTAAAGGTTTATAATTATATACTTAACAAAATCCTTGATAATTCAAGCTTTTTTTTAGTGTTAATTTTATTTTAAACTACAATATATAGTGTTCTATTATTATTGATTTATAAGGCTTTTATGATGATTAAAAAAACCTTTAAAATAGGCCTAAATCTTTAAGATCATTAAAAGTCGCAAAAAACATTAAACTTAACAATAAAAACAATCCGATTCGAAAAAAAGCTTCTTGAGTTTTTTGACTTAAAGGTCTTCCCAATATTTTTTCAAAAAAATAAAACATTAAGTGCCCACCATCTAGCATTGGAATTGGGAAAAGGTTTATTAAGCCTAAACTTATAGAAATATAGGCCATCATGCTAATGAAAGGAACGATACCAAATTCAGCAACTTGACCAGAAATCTTGGCTATTCTAATTGGTCCTCCTAGTTGAGAACTATCGCCGGAACCTGTGAGCATTGTACCAAGATATTTTAGAGAGGATATTGTTACAAAATAAACTTCATTAACAGATTGGATCAAAGCCTGTGCTGGTCCTAATTTAACATGATTAATTTTATTATTATAAGGTCTTAATTTGATCCCAATCATTCTTCTTTTGATTTTATTTCCAAGATTATCTTCGCCATCTACTATATTAGGTTTAACTTTTAACATAAGCTCCTGTTCAGAGCGCAATATCTTAAATATAATGTATTCAGATGTAGACATTGTGATGAGTTTTGAAACATCTAGAATACTTTCAACTTTATTATTATCAATTTCTATAATTACATCATCAGGTTTCATGCCTGAAACTTGAGCTGGACTTTCTGTTTGGACTTCATTAATCACAGCGGGAGTAAAATCTTTTCCCGCAAACATATATATAAAAGAAAATATAATTACAGCTAAAACAAAATTAGCAAAAGGTCCACCAGCAACAATTAAAGATCTTTGGTATAAGGGTTTCGTCACAAATAATTTTTCTTGATCATCTTTATTATATTTTTTTAATAACTCTTCCTGATCAGCTTGCGAAAAAACATTTCTATCTCCAAAAAATTTTACATATCCACCTAAAGGTATCCAGCAAATTTTCCATCTAGTTCCTGATTTATCATTCCAACCAAATATCTCTTTACCAAATCCAATTGAAAAATCAGTAACACCTACACCATATTTTTTAGCAAAATAATAGTGTCCATATTCGTGAATAAAAACAACAATTAGAATTAAAACAATAAAAGGGATTATAAAATTAAGCATTTTAATAATATAACTTAAATTATTTAAATCTCCATGTAATTATTGGCAAAAATGTAGCTATTAAAAAAGAGCAAAATAATAAAGATTGTGAAATAATGGGTGAAACAAAGTCTGATGGTATAATAAGACCAATTAATATTGATTTTGAAAAGTCTGGACTAGGGAATAATAAAAGTCCACCGATTAATCCTATAATTATGGAAATATATGTATTTTTTTGATTTAAAGATTTTGTATAAAAACTATAAAAAATACTTAATACAGCCGCACAACAAAATAAGTCAGCAAGTAAAAATAAATATAAAATACTTAAACCTTTAGAGGAAACAAAAAATGTAATTATAGATAAAATAACAATAATTTGTTTAGATAAATTTATATAATTACCTTTGTATTTTATAATTTTATTTCCATCTAATATTACTAAACTTGATATAGCATTTATTAATGTATCAATACTGCTAACAGTTAATGATATAGCTAAAATTAAAATAATTACTGATATGAAAATAGTATTGCCTTTTAGTAATAAACTAAAAAATGCTAAATCAGGGACTATATTACTATTTTGTGATATCGCAATTAAACCGCTAAATCCCATAATAAAAATGATAGGAATTATAATTAAAAATGAAGTTATTAAACTTTTTTTTAGTACTTCATTATTTTTTGCTGCATAAACCCTCTGCCAGTTGCCTTGATGAAAAAGATTGGTTGCAGCTACTGCTATAAAAAATGTTAAACCAGCTGTAAAATTTGGTACATATTTAGAACTTAATAAGTTTGGTTTATTTTGATGTACAAAATCAAAATTAAAATCATTTATGTTAAAAGAAATAATGTGTGAGAAGCTAATTATTAAAAAAATAACAAATATAATAAACTGTATATTGTCAGTAAAAATTGACGCTCTTAAACCTCCGTATAAAGTATAAATTAATGAGCTACAAATTATAATTAAAGATGTAATCCACAAATCTGTTCCAGAAATATAGTTAATTAAAATGGATACGGCAGTAACTTCAGCTATCAAAAAAATAGTCATGTAAAAAATAGACAACAGTAAAATTAACTTAAATAATTTATTACCAAATCGTAATCTTATAATTTCTATTAAGGATTTTCCTCTAGGATATAAAATTCTAAATTTTTTACCTAAAAAAATTAAAATAAATAATGGAAAAGCTGTACCTAAAGTATATCCAATAACAGCACCTATGCCACCCCATGTTGCTGCGGAAGCAGGACCAAACAAAATCCAAGCACCTAAAGCAGATGAAACAAAACTTGTAGTAAGTGAAAATGTTTTTATTGATCTATTTGCAACTAAGTAATTATTTAATCCTTGATGTTTTTTTGAATAAACAAGCCCAACAACTACAAACAATATACTTAAAATTACTGTTAATATAATTGCATTTGATTGACTTAGTAAATTGATTTTATCCATTTTCCCTTTCTGAATTACCGGACAGGTTCTAAGGGTATTTCT
>CEUZ01089328.1_pt1 | contig 13727 bp, 15 predicted proteins | sample 361511 | NCBI WGS metagenome assembly CEUZ01 (sample SAMEA2622822, study PRJEB7988) | marine metagenome | biome: marine biome (ENVO:00000447); feature: surface water layer (ENVO:00002042); material: "saline water (ENVO:00002010), including plankton (ENVO:xxxxxxxx)" | depth 5 m
GAATTTTTAGCAGGTACTACAGGTATTGGATTTGTAGAAAATGTTGCAAAAAAATATTTCCAATATGAAGTTATATGGATAACAATTTTTATTATGGGAATGCTTGGTTTGCTTTTTGATGTAACTCTTAGAAAAATTATTGATAAAACAATCCCTTGGCGTGGCAAAGGTTAAAAGTGAACCAAAAGGTTTTAAAAAATAAAATCATTAATATTTTTAAAAAACACAAATTAAGTAATGAACATGCTTTAGTTTGTGCGAACGCAATAATTAATGCGGAGTTAGTAGGTGCTCCTACTCATGGATTATCAAGATTGAAAATGTATTGTGATAGAATTAATAAAAAAGTTATTAATCCACAACCAAAATTAAAAATTAAAAATATTTCTCAGTCTATTTCCCATATTGATGCTGATAATAGTATTGGATTTGTTGCAGCAGATATTGGGATAAAACAAGCAATTAAGAATGCAAAAAAAACTGGAATTGGAATAGTTGGAATAAAAAATAGTGGTCATTATGGATTATCAGGCTACTATGCAGAACAAGCTGTAAAAAAAAATCTTTTAGTTTTTTGTTTTACTAACGCTCCACCTGCAATAGCTCCTCACGGGGCAAAAAAAAGTTTATTTGGGACAAATCCCATCTGTTTTGGAACACCAACATCTTCAAAAGTTCCGTTTATTTTAGATACATCAGTTTCTGTGATTAACAGGGGTAAAATTAGAGTTGCAGAACGAGCAGGTAAAAAAATTCCAGAGGGTGTAGCTTTAGATAAATTTGGCAAACCTACAACCAATGCAAAGAAAGCTTTGGCTGGTGTTCAGTTGCCAATATCTGGTTTTAGAGGATCGGGACTTGCCTGGATGGTTGATATATTAAGTGGTGTGTTTACTGGAGGAAATCATGGTGGGAAGGTAAAAGATCCTTTTGATGACTTTTCTGGCCCACAAAATATTGGTCATTTATTTCTCGTTATGAAATCAAATTTATTTGTTAGCAATTATACTAAAAGAATAAAAGAAAATATTATTAGAATAAAAAGGTTACCAAAAATAAAAGGTATAAAAGAAATTTTATATCCTGGTCAAAGTAAGCAAAGGCGTTATAAAAAAAATCTTAAAAAAGAAATTAAAATTACTACTAATATTGCTGAGGATTTAAAAAAACTAGATGCTTAATAAAGATATATTAATTCAAGTATTCAAAAAATTATTAGAAAAAGCAAAAGAGTCTCATGATGAATTAAATTCTATTGATGGAAAAATTGGTGATGGAGATCTTGGTATTACAATATTACATGGTTTAGAGGAAATTAATAACACTATTGGAAAATTCACAGATGATATGGGCCATAATTTTATGATCTGCTCTCAAGCATTTGTAAAAAAATCTGGCTCTAGTTTTGGAACTTTAGTTGCCTTTTCTTTTATGAATATCTCCAAATTGTTAAAAGGTAAAAATTCTTGCAATCATGAGGAGATAATTAAAATTTTTGAAACTGCATTAAATACAATAACGGAAAGAGGCAAAACTAATTTAGGTGATAAAACAATTGCTGATAGTCTTAGTTTTATAATAAAAAAGCTTCAAAATGAAAGGAGATATTCAGTAGCATTAAAAAATGCAACATCAGATGCTTTAATAAATTTTAAAGGTAAAAAGATTAAAATTGGTAGAGCTAGAATGTTTGAAGACAAAACCAAAGATCTCGATGATCCTGGTATGTATGCTTTTTATTTATTATGCAGTAAATTTTAATTAATTAATAAATATTTTACTTAGATTCAGTACAAATATCTTTAATTACAGGTACATTTGCACAATCAAAACATTTAGTTAATTGAACAATGCATCCGTCATTTAAAACTTTTACATCAACAACTTTATCACATTTTGAACACGTGGATGAAATTGTTAGTCCGCATTTTTTACAATTATAAGTTTGTGTTTCCATAATTTAAAAATATGGATAAAAAATTTATAATCAATAAATTATTGTTTTATTGATTATCATTCTCAAAAAAAAAAATTTTTATACTTAATTTTTTGTAGTAATGATAATCATTATCATTTTGATAATTGAAATATCAAAAATATAATTAGAATAGCCCAGAAAACTCCATAATAATATTTTATGTATTTCCTAGCAAATCCTTTTGAAACACTTTCATTCTTTGTTATTTTTTTTTTCTGCATAAAATAATGTAATTAAAAATATTGCTGTCCAAACTAAACCTATAATTCCTTTAATTATAGATGTCTCGGCTCCCCATAAATCTAAAAATAAAGCACCGATTACAATTCCTGCTGCATAAACAATTATTGCTAAAAGACTTAAGTTCATTTTAATTTATAAGAATTATCTCTTCTTACTTTTTTTGAGCCCTAATTTATCACTGTGTCTTAATCTTAAAACTACAATTGCACCTGCAATTAAAAGTATTGCTACAGCCTCATAAACTAATCCAGAAGGGTTCATTTCCTTACCTTGAAGAATAATAAATCTAGCTAGAGCTGTTATGGCAATTAAGAGTGGTAAAGTTATACTTATTGATTGTTGATCCCAAAATACTCTTACCATGGCTAAAACTTCCAAATAAAGAAACATCAAAAGAAGATCTGCCAATGTTACTGATTTGTTTGTGAACATTGTTTTAATCTCAATACCAACAGCTATAATTGTGCTTATCAAAATAATTGATAATAAAATTAATTGTAAATTTTTAGTTATTTTATCCATAAATATTTTTTATTTTTTTTCCGAATTTTTTTATATCTTCTATCAATAAATCTGGTTTTTCTAAAGCAGCAAAATGCCCACCCGAACTCATTTTTGTCCATTGTTTTACGTTATATATCCTTTCAACATAGGATCTTGGAGCCCATTCTAAATATTCTTTTGGAAATTCTGCTATAGCTGTAGGAACATTGAGTGGTAAATGATCTTTAGGAAGCGTTCTCCCACCTTCCTCTCTTCTTCCATAATAAATCCATGAAGCGGTATTAAAAGTTTTTGTTACTAAATAGAGCATAATATTTGATAATAAAATATCTTTAGAGTAAACACTTTCAATATCTCCATGTTTTAAATCAGACCAACCTCTCATTTTTTCAATTATCCAAGCAGCAACGCCAATTGGACTATCCATCATAGCATAACTTAATGTTTGGGGTTTAGTAGCTTGCTGAGTTCTATAACCATCTTCAATTCTTTGATCCCTTTTAAATCTATCTTGCCAATCATTTTCCTCTTTTGTTTGTGGACCATCTGGATGACGAATAATTAAAATATTTATATGAATACCTAATAAATTATTTGGAAAATCATATGCAAGCCATGTTGAAATTGTTCCACCAAAATCTCCACCCTGCGATATAAATTTATTGTACCCTAGTGTATTGGTCATTAGTGAATTAAATATAGATGCAATTTTTCTTGGGCCAATTGGTCTTGATGGACGTCCAGAAAATCCATAACCAGGTAAGGACGGTACTATTACATCAAAGCTATCTTCTTTGTCTCCACCATAATTTTCTGGATGTGCAAGTTGATCTATAATATCTAAAAATTCAATTATCGAACCTGGCCAACCATGATTTAGTAATAATGGCTGAGGATTTGACCCACTTCCTTTTTCATGAATAAAATGAATATCAATACCATTGATATTAGCCTTAAAATTTTGAAATTTATTAATTTTATCTTCTGTTTTTTTCCAATCATATTTTTCAATCCAGTATTTTGAAAATTCTTTCATATATTCTAAATTTGTTCCATAATCCCATCCTCCGTCATCAGGCATTTCATGCCATTCATATTTTTTGACCTTTGAATATATGTTTTGAAGAACTTTATCTGAAATCTTTACTTTAAAAGGTTTTGTCATTTTACTAGTATATATATTTTTAAATTTAAAATATAAAATAGTTATGAAAAAAATAATTAACGATCCAAGTAATTTTGTTGAAGAGTCTATTGATGGACTTATCAAATCACACCCAGACATATATACAATCGCAAAAGATAACAATAGAGTAGTAACTAGAGCCAAAAAATCTACAAATAAAGTAGGTATTGTTACTGGAGGTGGTTCTGGACATTTGCCAGTTTTTACCGGATACGTAGGAAAAGGATTTTTAGATGCGTGTGCTGTAGGATCCGTATTCGCTTCACCATCAGTTGATCAAATGTTTTCAGCAATAAAAAATGCAAATAACGGTAGTGGTGTATTGTGTATCATTGGAAATTATGGTGGAGACGTAATGAATTTTGAAATGGCATGTGAAATGGCCGAAGCAGAAGGAATAAAAACGAAAAAAATTATAGTTGCTGATGATATTGCTAGCGCTAAAATTTCAGAAAAAGAAAAAAGAAGAGGAATTGCTGGTATGATTTTTGTTTTTAAAATTGCAGGTGGTATTGCAGAAACAGGGGCAACTCTTGATAGTGTTTTTAAAACTGCAACTGAGGCAAACAACAATATTAGAACACTTGGCGTTGCGGTGTCACCTTGTATTTTACCTGAAGCTGGAAAACCTACTTTTCAAATTGGTGATGATGAAATTGAGATAGGAATGGGAATACATGGCGAACCTGGAATAAAAAGGGAAAAATTAAGACCAGCTAATCATTTAGTCGACGATCTTTATAAAAGAATTATTGAAGACTCTGGTATTAAAAGTAATGACTGTATAGCAATTATGATAAATAGTTTAGGAGCTACGCCACTTGAAGAACTGTATATCGTGTCAAAAAGAGTTAATGAAAATTTATTAAATTCTAAAATAAATAATATTAAAACTTTTGTTGGAAGATATGCTACCTCCATGGAAATGGCCGGAATGTCTATTACAACTTTAAAATTAAATGATAATTTAAAAAAATATTTGTTTCAAAAAAGTGAATGTCCTTTTTGGAATAATTAAGTTTTGTTTCTCAAAAAATATATAAATATAAATCCTGTTATATACATAATTAATGCATAGGCAGCTGTGGGAATTAAGTAAATAATTTCATTTGAAATTTGAGTAGCAACAAATACTGCTAAAGTTCCATTTTGCAAGCCACATTCAATTGCAATACATTTTCTTTGTTCTAGACCCGTCGCAAATGCTTTTGCAAGATTATATGCTATAAACATCATTACTACATTTAATATTAAAACAACTAAACCAGCTTGAGATAAATATTCTACAATATTATCTTTTTCCTCAATCCAAATAGCTAGAAATACTATTACAAATAAAATTCCTGTTATTTTATCTATTAATGAAATTTTTGATGAAATAAAATTTTCAGCAAATTTTCTAATTATCATACCTAAAATGACTGGCACTGCTACAACTCCCGCCATCTTAATTGCTGTTCCTGTTAAACTAATATCCTGAGAAGCTAAGTCTATCTCAAGTAAATTTGCAGAAGTAAAAACTATTAATGGAACTGTAATAATACTAATAACACTTATAACCGCTGTTAACGATACTGATAAAGCAACATCCCCTTTTGCAAACTTAGTAAGTATGTTTGTTGTTATTCCTCCTGGTGCAGCCGCAATAATCATTACACCTAAAGCGATTTCGACAGATGTATTCAAAATCTTTATTAAAACAAAAGCTACAATTGGTAAGATTATTAATTGTGAAACAAAACCTACAAAAAAATCTTTTGGATTTTTGAGCACTCTTGTAAAATCTTGGGTTGTTAGTCCTAAACCTAAGCCTAGCATTATCAATGCTAATGCTATAGGTGCTATTTTTGTTACTATTTCCATAAAGATGACATCTTCTATTAATAACAATTTACTATAATTTTAATAAAAATTATATATACAAAAACTGTAGAAAATGCTTTCAGATAAAGAAATAGTTTGCCCAAATAATCTTTTAAATGTTGCGCACAGAAAAAAGGGTGTGGTTGTTGGGATTGTAAATGCAGGAAAACCCCTCCCTATGCTATCTGTTATGGATGCTGTAAATGAAAATTTAATTATTCCAATTTTAATAGGTGATAAAAAAGAAATACAAAAATGTGCTGATGACTTAAAATTTGATATTTCAAAATTTGAAATCGTTCATGAACCAATTGAAAATAATACTGCAAAAGTTGCTGCTAAATTAGCTTCTGAAGGGAAAATAAAAATAATCGTTAAAGGTCACATTCACACTGATGTTTTAATGAAAGAAGTTTTAAAAAGAGAATATAATTTATTAGGAAAAACCAGACTAAGTCATATATGGCATATGACCTTGGATAAAGAAGACTCTCCAATAATAATTACCGACGGTGCGCTAAATGTAATGCCTAATGTTAAAACAAAAATGCATATACTAAAAAATGTTGTGAATTTTTCACATAGAATAGGAATAGAAAGGCCAAAGGTTGCTGTTCTATCTGCAACCGAGGAGGTATTAGATAGTGTTCAGAGCTCTCAGGATGCAAAAGAAATCACTGAATTAGCTAAAAAAGAAAATTTAAATGCAGATGTTTTTGGACCTTTGGCATTTGATAATAGTATTTCAAAAAAATCTGCAGCAATTAAAGGAATAAATAATGTGGTTGCTGGTCAAGCTGATATACTTTTAGTACCATCAGTAGAAACTGGTAATGGTTTAGTTAAAATGATGATTTATTTTATGGGTGCATGTGCTGCTGGAGTGGTAATTGGTGGAAAAGTACCTGTCGTAATTACAAGTAGATCAGATGAGGCCCGTGCGAGACTTGCATCTATGGCTGCGGCGGTTGTAGCATTGGATTAATTGATCATTGAAAGTAAAAGAATAATACATTAAAAAAATAAAAAATTTTGAAAAATGACAATACAATATTTAAAAAAATCTCCTAAAACACCATCGTCAGATGATACTAAAACAAGAAAAATCGTTGAGGATATTTTAAAAGATATAGAAAAAACTAAAGAAGAGGGTTGTAAAGAATATTCAAAAAAATTTGATAAATACGAAGGTGATGTAATCATTTCTAAGGAAAAAATTGAGGAAATAAAAAATAGTTTAGACCAGAAAACTAAAGACGATATACAGTTTTCTCATGAAAGGGTAAGAAAATTTGCAGAAGCTCAACTTAAAAATTATGGACAAGATTTTGAAGTTGAACTATCTGACGGTCTTTACGCTGGTCAAAAATTAATACCTGTAAATACTGCAGGGTGTTATGTTCCAGCTGGAAGATATGCTCATATTGCTTCTGCTGTTATGAGTGTTACTACTGCAAAAGTCGCTGGAGTTAAAAATATTATAGTTTGTAGCTCACCAAAACCTGATGTTGGAGTTCATCCCTCTATTGTATACACTGCAAATTTATGTGGTGCAGATGTAATAATGAATTTAGGTGGCGTGCAAGCTATTGCTGCAATGACTAACGGTTTATTCGGGAATGCACCAGCAGACATGTTAGTAGGTCCGGGAAACCAATTTGTGGCAGAAGCAAAAAGAATACTTTTTGGAAAAGTAGGTATTGATTTATTTGCAGGACCAACAGAAATTGCTGTAATTGCTGATGAGACAGCAGATCCAGAACTAGTAGCATTCGATTTAGTAGGTCAAGCTGAGCATGGATATAATTCACCTGCTTGGTTATTTACAACAAGCAAAAAACTAGCAGACTATGTAATGCAAAGAGTTCCAGAATTAATTGCGGATCTTCCAGAATTACCGAGAGAAAATTCGGGAGCAGCCTGGAGAGATTATGGTGAAGTTATTCTCTGTGACACCGATGAAGAGATGGCAAAAATAAGTGATGAATACGCTCCTGAACATCTTGAAATACAAACAAAAAATTTGAATTGGTTTCACGAAAGATTAAAAAATTATGGATCACTTTTTATTGGAGAAGAAACAACTGTTGCTTACGGTGATAAATGTTCTGGAACAAATCATATTCTTCCAACTAAAGGTGCTGGAAAATATACCGGTGGTTTATTTGTAGGAAAATTTATAAAAACATTAAGTTTTCAAAGGATGACAAAAGCATCGACTAAAGAAGTTGGTGCAGCCTGCGCTAGAATTTCAAGATATGAAGGAATGGAAGCACACGCTAGAACAGGAGATGTCAGATTGAGAAAATACGGTTTTTCAAATTAATTTTTAATTCTTTTTCCCTCTTCATCAAATACAAAAATATTTTGACTACTAAAACCTATAGAATCTTTAATAGAATTTTGACTTGGAATTTTTGCACTGATCTGTTGTTCTTCGAACTTGAGATAAGCGATTTTTTCGTTTCCTAAATTTTCAATCAAGTCAATTTTTGGCTCAAAGATATATTCGGGATTTTCAATAACTGTAAAGTGCTCTGGTCTAATACCAAAATAATAATTTTGTTTTTTAAAAGAAATATTATTTATTTTCACTTTGTTTCCTAAAAAATTTACTTCATTTTCAGATATAATACTTTCATTGTTTACTTTTAGGATATTCATTTTTGGAGTTCCTATAAATTGGGCGACAAAAATATTTGCAGGATCATTATAAATTTCGTCTGGATCACCAACTTGTTCGATGTTACCATGATTTAAAATAACAATTCTATCAGCTAAGGTCATTGCTTCAACTTGGTCATGTGTTACATAAATCATATTGGTCTTAATTTGTTTGTGTAATTTTGAAATTTCAACTCTCATTTCAGCTCTTAAAGCTGCATCTAAGTTTGATAACGGTTCATCGAATAAAAAAATTTTTGGATTTCTTGTGATTGCTCTTCCTATAGCAACTCTTTGTCTTTGACCTCCAGACAATTGTTTAGGTTTTCTCTCCAAAAGCTCTTCAATCTTTAAAATTTTAGCAGCATTCATTACTTTGTTTTGAATTTCATTTTTTGGTTTTTTTTCGATTTTAAGACCAAAAGACATATTTTCGTAAACATTCATGTGTGGATACAATGCGTAAGACTGAAATACCATTGCTGTTTCTCTTTTTGACGGATGAAGGGTATTAATTAGCTGATCATTAATAAATATTTCACCCTCATCAATTTTCTCAAGCCCTGCAATCATCCTCAAAAGAGTTGATTTTCCACATCCAGATGGTCCAACTAAAACTAAAAATTCATCATCTTTACCCTGTAGATTAAAGTCAGTGATAATTTTATTTGTACCAAATGATTTATGAACGTTTGAAAATTTTATATTTGCCATTGAAGCTATTTTATAAGTTTTAGTATATCTATATCTATCTGTTTAAGTATATGCACTATATCAATTGGCACCCAGTTTTCCCTAATTTTTCCCTCATCATGGTGATAAAAATCCATAACTCTCATGGTTACTGTTTTATTTGTAGCAGGATAGCCCAACCAATCATCAGATCCATGAACAGCCTGAATACTATTCCAACCTGCGGTCAAAGAAAATTTACCATCTCCTAATTCACAATAATGACCCAACTTCCAATAATTTCTTTCTTTAAAAGTTTTTCTAAATGGTAATTGATGATTATCAATAAACCCCTCTAAGGATCTAGCAGTACCAATTCCCGATGGTCCATACCAAATCATTTTTTCATGCCAAAATTGATTTTGAGGGTGATTTAATAATTTTAATTTGAGCTCGTTATCATCATTTGTTTCTAATTCAGGTTTTATATTTAAACTTCTTTGCATTGTTAATGCTTGGTCTAAACTTTTTATTGAGTTATTAATCTCTTTTTCGTAAAAATTCACGCCATCTGTATTAATTGGACTGTGCCAAGAGCCCTCTGATCCTCGTGATCTTTTTAAGGGAGATTTTCCTATTTGATTTAATAGATCTATAATGTCAATGATTATATGACTTTCATATATTTTATTTTCTTTAAGTTCATGAATTTCACAACATTTTAAATTAATCATTTTATTATTTGGCTCAATACCCAGCCAAGAATTTTTGAAAATACCGCAAAGAGTTGAAATGGACCCAACTTGAATTTTATCTCTAAATGTTCCACCTAGTATTAATTGTTCTCTTCTCTCTAAATCTGGAATTGAATTAAATAAAGGTATCCAGAAATTTTCTTTAAAGTTATTTATAGTAGTGAACTCATTTAGTGGATAGAAACAGTTTATTTTAACTTCATTATGGAAAAATTTATTAAGATTCCCATCAAGTCCTGATTTGCCATCTCTTATGATAGTATTAAGATATTGTCTGATTTTTTGCTTGTTATTATAATTTTCTTCCTGAGAAATTACTAATTTTTTAAAATTTTTCTGCTCTTTAAGTCCTGTATCAAATTGTTCTATTTGCATATATATATATTTTGAGTAATTTTAGTATCATAAATATTAATTTAAAAAAATATGAATATATTAGCAAAATTTGAAGAATTGGTACCGAGCAATTTACCTTTTGTGGAAGGCAAATTAGAGGGTCACAAACAAAGAAAAAATTATTCAATTGTTGGTCCAGGTGTCGCAGAGGATAGCAAACAATTTGTTAAAATCCCAGTTCCACATGGATATAATTTTGGTGCTGTATCTGCAATGCCTAATAATGGATCTGGGCTACATAGTCATACCACAGCAGAAGTTTTTTTAATTTATTCTGGTAAATGGAAATTTTATTGGGGTGCGGATGGGAAGAATCATACTTTTCTTGATCAAGGAGATATTATTTCTATGCCAACAAATATGTTCAGAGGTTTTGAGAATGTTGGTGATGAAGAAGGTTTAATATTTGTTGTTTTAGGTCAAAATGATCCAGGAATTATAACATGGGTACCAAATGTACTTAAAAGAGCTAAGGAAACTGGTATGGCATTACTTGATGACAATTCTTTAATTGATCTAAGTTTAAATAAAATTCCAGAGGGAAGAGAACTTTTAAAGCCAATTAGCGATGAAGAAGTAAAAAAATTTGATAATTATTCATTTAATGAAATCCAACCATATATTTATAAAAATAAAAAAAATGAAAATGAAATTGATTTAAATGATGACTTTAAGATTATACAAATAATAGGACAAGAATTTCAAAGGCAAAAATATTCTCCAATAATTGATCAAAAAACTGGTTTTAATCTAAGTTTATTGAAATCAAGAAATGGTGAATTAAAAGATTTACTTTTTTCAAAACCAACAATTTTATTTTGTCAAAAAGGTTCTTGTTCAATAAGTGTGAAAAACAAAGAATATATTTTAAATTCTAAAGACACTATTTCAATTCCTATTGAAAATAAAATTAATATTAAAGTAAATATAAAAGAAGAGTGTTTGCTTAACTGTATAAGTCAAATTTAATGAAAGGATTTGATAAACAGTACAAAAGTTTTCCAGATTATATATTAAAAATTACCAAACAAATTTGGGAGGGTAAAGACGTTGAGTCTATTGGAAAATTCTATACTGAAGATATTCCTGTAAGATCTCCATTTGGTATTACAAAAGGTAACAAACCTGTTATTGATGCTACTTACGCAACTCTAAAAGAATTTCCTGATCGACAATTATTGGGTGAAGAAATCATATGGAATGGTAATGATGATTTAGGATACCATTCATCACATAGAATTTTAAGTAAAGGAACGCACATGGGTAATGGTTTTTATGGTAAACCAACTAATAAGAAAATTTATTACAGAGTTATTGCTGACTGCGCTTGTAAAAATAATCAGGTCTATGATGAATGGATTGTAAGGGATCAAGGAGCGATGGTAAAACAAATTGGATATTCACCAAAGGAATTTGCACATATGATAATTGAAAAAGAAGGTGGAAAAGAAAAAGCAAAAGAAGTTTTTAATTATAAATCAAACATGGATTCAAAATATAAGTTCTTGAAACCTAAGGCTGGTGAAATTGGAGATATCTATTCTAATATATTAACAAATATTTTTAATACCGATTATGACTTTAGAGATTATGCAAGAGCTTCAAATATTTTTTGGCCAGGAAATAAACTTGGTCACGGAAGAGAGGATGTTAAAAAATTTTGGAATTCATTAAAAGCACCTTTCAGTAAAATTAAGTTTTCAGTAGAGCATATAGGTTGGACTAAAGAGAATGATAGAAACGAAAAAGTTTCTATAAGATGGTTTTTTGAGGGTTTACATACAAACAAAACTATTGATTATGAGAATGAAACTAATTCAAAAATTTTTATCATGGGGATTAATCACGCCGAATTTATTGAAAATAATATTGTAAGAGAATGGGTTTTATTTGACGAAGTTGCAATCTGGAAACAAATTTTAATGCAAAAATAAAATGAGTAAAATAAAAACAACACACGTTGGAAGTTTGCCAAGATCAAAAGAGTTGTCAAATTTGCTTTTTAAAAAAGATAAAAACGAAAATATTGATCTTATAAATTTTAAAAAAATTGTAAAAAGGGACGTTGAAAATATTGTAAAGAAGCAAATTGATCTAGGAATTGATGAGGTTAGTGATGGAGAAATGTCTAAAATAAGTTATTCAACTTATGTAAAAGATAGAATTGATGGTTTCTCAGGTGAGAGTGAAAGAAAAGCTCCAAAAGATCTTGATGATTATCCAACATTCAAAGAAAAAATTGCAAAATCTGGTGGCACACCAATCTATACAAGACCTTGTTGTACTGGAGAATTATTAATAAAAGACAAAACTTCTTTAACTGAGGACATAGACAATTTTAAAAAAGCCTTAAAAAAAAATAATTTTTCCCATGGGTTTATGAATTCAGCTTCACCAGGTGTAATATCTAATTTTTTACCAAATAAGTATTATAAAAATGATGATGAATACCTCGAAAAACTTTCACAAATTATGAAGGTTGAGTATGAAGAAATAAGTTCAAATAATATAGACTTACAAATTGATTGTCCTGACTTGGCTTTAGCAAGGCATATGACTTTTAAAGAATTATCTGAGGAGGATTTTCTTCATAGAGCTGAAAAACAAATTGAATGTCTAAATGAGTCGATAAAAAATATTAACCCTTCTAAAATTAGAATGCATATTTGTTGGGGTAACTATGAAGGACCTCATACCCATGATGTGCCACTTGAAAAAATTTTACCGATAGCCTTAAAAGCAAAAGTTAAAACTTATTTAATTGAATCATCTAATCCTAGACACTCACACGAATGGAAAATATTTGAAGATATAAAAATACCAAAAGACAAGATAATTGTACCTGGTGTAATAGATTCAACAACAAACTTTGTTGAACACCCACAAGTTGTTAAAGATAGGCTAATAACATATTCAAAAGTCATAGATAAAGATCAACTTATGGCAGGAACTGATTGTGGATTTAGTACATTTGCAGGTTTTGGTATTATAGATGAGAATATAGTTTATAAAAAGCTAGAGTCGCTTGTTTTAGGAGCAGAAATAGCTTCAAAAAATATATAATAAAACTCTTTAAAAACATTCTAAAAAGAGCCAATATGTCCTAATAAAATATAACTTCTTATCTGGTATTGATTAGTTATTAAATTTAAAAAAAGGAAAAACTTATGAAAAAAATACTAATAACTTTATTGTTCTTACTATTTGGAACATCTGCAAATGCTGATGGTCACTGTAATATATCTAGTGGTTCAATAAATATTTTAGCTAACGACTTTCCTGCTTTAAGAACTTTTGTAGAAACAGCAAAGGGATGTAAAGGTAACGCTGATTTTAAAGTTACTCACTCATCTGAGCACAATAAAATTGCGGTTCCTGCATTAACTGCAAACCCTTCAGAATTTTCTGCAAGAATTGCGGCTAATAGTTCAATTGTTCCTTTAATGAACCAAGATTTAATTAGACC
>CEUZ01119833.1_pt1 | contig 13706 bp, 16 predicted proteins | sample 361511 | NCBI WGS metagenome assembly CEUZ01 (sample SAMEA2622822, study PRJEB7988) | marine metagenome | biome: marine biome (ENVO:00000447); feature: surface water layer (ENVO:00002042); material: "saline water (ENVO:00002010), including plankton (ENVO:xxxxxxxx)" | depth 5 m
AAAAAGAAAAAGATAGAGCTTCGGTAATTCTTTATATGAATCAAAATTCTGATAGTCCTTTATCTTTACCTTAATTTATTAAAGCAATACAATAGAATACTTTTCTGTACGTATACTCTGTTTAAAGCTTGTTGCCAAACTTTAGACTGTTTTCCCAAAAAAACTTTATTTGAAACTTCTGAACCTCTTGGTAAACAGTGCAGAAAAATTGCATCTTTTTTTGCATAATTCATAACTTTAGAATTAACTTGAAATTTTTTAAAATCTTTTAATTTTATTTTTTTATTAACCTTGTCATTCATGGATATAACTTTATCGGTAAATATTACATCGCAGTTATTTGCGGCATTTTTACAATCATTAAATATTTTAATAAGATTGCTATTTTTTTTAATCCAATTTAACATTTTTTTATTTGGCTCATATTTTTTCGGGCAGCCAATATTCAATCTGAAGTTAAATTTCACTGAAGCCTCAATTAAACTATTTATAACATTGTTATTTGCATCGCCTATCCAACATAATTTTAATTTTGAAATAGGTTTTTTTTTAATTTCTTCTATAGTAAAAACATCTGACAAAACTTGAGTTGGATGAGATGAGGGGCTTAAACCATTAATTATTGGGATAGTCATATATTTTTTGAACTCATCTAATTTTTTATCACTATCTGTTCTAAGCATAAATGCATTTCCATAAGTTGATAAAATTTTTGCTGTATCTGGTAATGACTCTCCTTTTGACAAATGAAGTTCATCTGGTTTTAAAGTTAAAGTACTTCCTCCAAGTTGTTTAATTGCAAGATAAAAACTTAATCTTGTTCTTGTGCTAGATTTCTCAAACATTTGTATCAGAAACTTTCCTTTAAGAGGAATGTCTTGATCTAATTCAAGAGAATTTAATTGTTTTCTTTTGATCTTTCTTTTTTTAGCATCTAAGATTATTTTTTTTAAATCTTTAGATGACACATCTTTTATATTTATAAAATTTTTCATTTTTCATTTTTCTTTTAATTCTTCGCAAACCTTTTTTATTATTCTTAATGCTAAATCAATTTCTCTTTTTTTTACATTAAGAGGTGGCAATATTCTGATAACATTTTCTTCGGCTTTAATTGTAAGTAAATTATTGTCCATCAATTTTTGAATAAAATATGTTTGATTTTTAAAAAGCTGAATACCAATTAATAAACCAATCCCTCTTATCTCTTTTATTAACTCTGGATATTCGTTTTTTATTTTTTTTAATTCACTAACAAAATAGTTTGAAACTTTAATGATATTATTTAAAAATTTTTTTTTTAATATCTTTTCTATGACTGTATTAGCTACAGACATAGCTAATGGATTTCCTCCAAAAGTTGACCCATGTGATCCTGGAACAATAGCTTTTGCAACCTTATTTGTCATTAATACTGCACCAATTGGAAAACCACCACCCATACCTTTGGCAATTGTCACTATATCAGGTTTAATTTTCGCATATTCAAAAGCAAAAAATTTCCCGGATCTTCCTATGCCACATTGAACCTCGTCAAGAATTAACAAAATTCCCTTTTGATAGCATAATTTTCTTAGTTTCTTTAAAAAAGAATTACTATGAACTTTAATTCCTCCTTCACCCATGACAGTTTCGATCATTATAGCGGCTGTATTTTTTGTTATAGTTCTCTTTAGAGATTTTATATCGCCAAATCTAAAATGATTAAAACCATTAGCTTTAGGTCCAAATCCTTCCATCATTTTTTTTGATCCGCTTGCACTAATCGCGGCAATAGTTCTACCATGAAAGGAATTTTTAATACAAATAATTCTATTTTTTTTTTGTTGATGTTTTGAATAATAAAATCTTCTTGCGACTTTTATGGCAGCCTCTATTGCTTCTGTACCGCTATTTTGAAAAATAACTTTATCAGCAAAAGTTTTTTTCGTTAATTTTTTTGCTAATTTTTCTCCTTCTGGAATAATAAATGCATTAGATACATGCCAAACTTTTTTGGATTGTTTGTTTATTGATCTTACCAAATATCTGTTAGCATGACCTAAGGAATTTACCGCTATACCTTGAACAAAATCTAAATATTTTTTTCCATTTGATGCATATAGAAAACTTCCTTTACCTTTTTTAAAAGATAACTTTCTTCTATTGTAATTATTTGCTAAAGCGCTCATTATTTTATGATTTAATTTTATATCCTTTTTTAAATAAAAAATAAGATAAATACCAAGTGAATATAGATATTATTAATAAAAATATAATTCCAAATTCAAGTGAGCCATCTAGTTTGCCAATAAATGAATATCTAAAACCATCTATTATATGAAAAAAAGGATTATAAAAACTTATAGTTTTTAAAAAATCAGGTAGACGCTCTATGCTATAAAATGTTCCAGATAAAAAAGATAATGGCACAATTATAAAATTTGTAAGAGTCGCCATTTGATCAAATTTATCCGCATATAGGCCAGCTATAAAACCTGCAGATCCTAAAAATAAACCTGCAAGAAATATATATAAAAACCAAAGGAAATAATTTTGAATTGTTAATTCTAAATACATTACAAATATAAAAGTTGAAATTATAGCAATACAAAAACCTCTTGTAATTGAAGCAAGTACTATAGAAATTGTAACCTCTGCCGCTGAAAGCGGACTGTTAATAATATCTATTACAGTCCCCATCATTTTCCCCATCATAAGTGATGAGCTAGAATGTGAAAAACTTTGCTGAATAACTTGCATCATAATTAATCCGTTTGCCAAAAATTCAATGTAAGGCACGCCTAAAACATCTTTTCTTTCCTCTCCTATTGCTAATGATATTACAATTAGAAATAAAATTGATGTTAATATTGGACCAGCAAGTGTTTGTCCTGAAACAATTAAAAAACGTAAAACTTCCTTTTTATACAAACTAAATGCACCTACCCAGTTTATATAGCCAAATCTTCTAACTCCAATTTGATATTTCTTTTCTAATTCAACCATAAGTAATTACTCATAAACCTTTTTTTTAATAATTGTGAAAAAACAAAAAAAAAAGCTTGTTATTAACATCTATTTATGTTTTCAAGATAATGTTATATAAATAATTGTACACACTAAATATAGTATTATGAGTTGGACTGATGAAAAAGTTAACAAGTTAAAGGAACTCTGGGGTAAGGGTCAAACAGCTAGTCAAATTGCAGAAATAATTGGTGGTATTAGCAGAAATGCTGTCATAGGCAAAGCTCATAGGCTAAATCTATCAGCAAAAATTAAAACAAGATCAGTAATATCAAATAATTCTAGCACAATAAAATCTAATTCCAATCAAATCCAAAGAAGAGGGAGAAGAAATAAATTTAGATCACTACTTTTAAATAAAGATTTTGAACCTGCAAAAAATTTACAGTTAGAGGAATTAACTGAAGAAACATGCAAATATATGGAAGGTCATCCTGATGAAAATGAATCATCTTTTTGTGGTAGAAAAAATGTTGAAAAATTTTCTTATTGTCCTCTTCATCTAATGATTGTCTTCCAACCCAAAGGTAAAAAAGATGATATAGTAGATAAAGAAGACGATGTCCCTCAGTTTATTGAAAAAAAAATAAAATCAGCTTAAATTATTTTAAAATTTTTTCTTTAGCTATTTTAAATTCCTCATCATTTAATGTTTCTACTTTATGAACTTTATTTAATTGACTTATTGGCTTAACTATATCCAAGTTTTTGGATTTAATTTCTAAGTTTTATTTTTTATTTTTTATAATTTTAATTTGTGTCATTTCTTTATTGTTTTTTTTCTTCGCTTCTATTCCTCTAATTACAGCTTTTGAAGCAATAAAAATTACAATTATTATTATTATAAATACTATTAAATAAATTAGGTAAATTGACATTAAATACTAATTAAATATTTTTTGAAAACTGACCTCCAGTTTTCCAATTAAAACTATATTTTTTTATCTCTTTCTCAAAAGTTTTATTTGCATTGATTCCAAAATCTAAGTTTGTTTTATATTTTTTTGACACAACATTTTCGTATTTTAATAAAGTTAATTGATCTGTTGTTATCAATGGTTTAGGCATTTTTTCAAATATTTTTGCAGTTATTTTAGCGATAAACAAAGGAGTTGGGATTAATATTTTTTTTTTATCAATAGAATTTAATAATGTTAAAATTATATCTTTAAATGATAATACCTGAGGCCCAACGCACTCTATTGTTTCTCCTACTATCTTTCTTTTAACAATTTCATAAATAATTAAAGCCATATCTGTTACATGTATAGGAGTAAAATTAGTTTTACCTTCATAATATAATGGCATAATTGGCAATTTATTCAACAATGACAAAAAATTAGTACTAAAGTTATCATCCACTGAATATACAATAGATGGTTTTAAAATAACTGACTTATTAAAATTTTCTTTAACAACGTTTTCTCCATTTATTTTACTTGTAGCGTATTTACTATCAGTTGCTTTTTCTATACCAAGTGCGGAAACATGCACAAACTGTTCTAATTTATTTTTATTAGCAAGTTTTGAAAGAAGCGCTGGTAATTCTGTGTGAATATTTTTAAATTGATTTTTTTTTTTTTCAAATAAAATGCCAATCAGATTTATGCAAACATTACATTCTTTAATTAAAGAATTTATTTTTTCAGGATCAAATGAACTTAGTTCTACTATTTCCAAATAACCTGGGTTAGCCTGAGTTTTTAATATATAGCCCTTTTGATGAATATTTCTTGTTACTGCAATCACTTTATAGTTATTTTTTGTTAACTTTCTAATTAAGTGTCTTCCAATTTGACCTGATGCACCGAAAACTAGAATTTCTTTAGGTTTCATATATATATTATTTCAAATGAATATAGATATTAAATTACATAAAGAAGATTTACCAGATCAAATAGTATTTAGAGACAATATTGCAATTGATTGTGAATTCATGGGATTGAATATTGAAAGAGATAGGCTGTGTCTTGTTCAAATTTCATCAGGAAATAATGATGCTCATATAATTCAATTAGATAAAGATAAATATAATGCACCAAATTTAATTAAGCTTCTAAATGATAAAAATATTAATAAAATATTTCATTTTGCTAGAGCAGACCTACTTTTTATAAAAAAATATTTAAAAGTTGATGTTGAAAATATAAATTGCACTAAAATAATGAGTAAAATTGCTAGAAGTTATTCTGATAAACACGGACTCAAAGATCTTGTTAAAGAATTTATAGGAATTGATGTAAGCAAACAATTACAAACATCTGACTTTGGCGGAGATTTATCAGATAAGCAGCTTCAATATTGTGCTAGGGACGTAATTTATCTACATAAAATTTATGATGGATTAAATAAAATTCTTGTTAGAGAAAATAGAATAAGTTTATATAAAAAAGCCATAAAATTTCTTCCAACTAGAGTAGAATTAGATTTTGCTTCTTTTAACGAAGATATTTGGTCTCATTAAAATGAAAAATAAAAAATTTCAAAATATTGCTAGAGATGTAATCAAACATGAAATTGATGCTTTAAAAAAATTAAAGTTAAAAATAGGCAACTCCTTTGACAAAACTGTAAAAGCTATTCTTAATTGTAAAAATGGTAAGATCATTATATCAGGAGTTGGAAAAAGTGGAATTATAAGTAAAAAGTGGGCCGCAACATTTTCTTCAACAGGAACTCCTTCATTTTTTTTAGATGCCTCGAATGCTAGCCATGGGGACATGGGCCAAATAACTTCTAGCGATGTGGTGATATTAATTAGTTTAAGCGGATCAAGTAACGAATTAAAAAATATAATAAATTATTGTTCAAGAAATAAAAATATAAAGTTAATTGGGGTAACTTCAAAAAAAGACTCACCACTTTATAAAAATTCTGATGTTAAACTTTTAATTCCATTTGTAAAAGAAGCGGGTCCGAGCAATATTGTTCCAACCTCATCAACAACAGTTCAATTAGCATTGGGAGATGCAATAGCGATTGCTTGCATGAAACATAAAAACTTTGACAAATTTGAGTTTAAAAATTTTCATCCAGGAGGTTCACTGTCGATTAAACTTAAGACAGTAAATGATTTAATGATTACTGGAAAAAAAATACCATTTGTATCAGAAAAAATTAACATGAAAAATGCTTTAAAAATTATAACCGAAAAGGGTCTGGGAGTATTAATTATTAGAAATAATAGAAATATTACTAAGGGTATTTTGACTGATGGCGATATAAAAAGATTAAATCAAAAATTCGAAAATTTTCAAAATTTAAAAATACAGTCAGTAATGAAAAAATACCCAATCAGTGTTAATTGCGATATGTTAGCAAATCAAGCCCTTTATTTGATGAACAAAAAAAGAATTACAAGTTTATGCGTTCATAAAGGCAACAAAATAAATAAAACAATAGGAATAGTTCATATACATAATATTTTAAATGCTAATATTAGTTAGATGTCAATAAAATCACTAATACAAATAATAATTTTATTAATTATTTTTGTTATTTTAGGAAGTGTATATTTTAAATATTTTTCAACAGCAAATAATATAGTTGAAGAAACTTCAGAAATTGAAACTGAAAATTATAAAACTAATACAAAAGTTGAAGTTACTGATCAAAATAATTCTAATAGTTCATTAAAAAGCAAAAATGTAAATGAAAAAATAGAAAATGAAAATTTAAAAGTAGATAAAGAAAAACAAACTACAAAACTTAAGAACCAAAAAATTACAAAATCTGAAGAAGGAACAAAAATAAAGAATACAAAAGAACAAAATAACAAGGACAAAAAAAAACATTTTAAAAATCTTGTAAAAGATGTTGAATATTTAACTGCTGATAAAAATGGAAATGAATATAAAATTCTTGCCACTTCTGGAAAAACTAATTTAGAAAATAATAGTATATTAGATCTCAATAATGTAAGAGGAGTAGTAACTTCAAAAAATAGAGAACCAATTTACATTGTTTCAGATTTTGCTGAATATGACTCTTCAAGTCAAAATTCAAAATTTTATCAAAATGTAGTAATTAATTATGAAAATAAAGAGATAACTTGTGATAATTTTGATATAAATATGGAAACTAATATCGCGGTCGCATACAATAATGTTAAAGTTACTGATCCAAAATCTGTAATGTATGCAGGAGAAATTACTTTAGATATCGAAACAAAAGATATAAATATAAATCCAGAAAGAAAAGAAAGTAAAGTAAAAGTAATTACAGAATAATAATGGCTATAATAAAAAAATTTCGTATTAAAAGTTTTAAAGAATATGAAACTTTGCTTGAATTGGAAAAAGTATCAATGTTTTATAATAAAAGACAAATTCTAAATAATTTAAACTTAAAAATAAACAGGCAAGAAATCCTTGGCATGCTAGGTCCCAATGGAGTTGGTAAGTCAACAATTTTTCATATTATAACTGGACTTAAAGATCCAAGTTATGGAAAAGTCTTAATAAATGGTTTAGACTGTACTAATCTCCCAATTTATGAAAGAGCAACTAAATTTAAGCTTGGATATGTTCCACAATATGGTGGATTTATTCAAGATCTAAGTTTACAAAAAAATTTAGAACTTGTGGCTGAAATTCATATTAAGCAAAAAGAATTAAGAATTACAAAAATAGAAAAAATTATTTCTCAATTCGAGTTTGATCCATTGTTAAAAATAAAAGCAAAACACTTATCAGGTGGTCAAAAGAAAAAATTAGTTATAGCCATGGCATTAATTAATGATCCTAGCATTTTACTTTTAGACGAGCCTTTTGCTGCATTAGATATTCTAACTATCAAAATGCTACAGGAAATAATAGTAAATCTGCAAGCAATGGAAAAAATGACTGTAGTAGTTTGTGATCATCAAGCAAGAGATTTATTAAGTTGTGTAGATAGAGCTATTGTACTTTCAAGTGGAAAAATTATAGCTTCTGGCAGTCCTAAAGAAATAATAAATAATACTGACGCTAGATCTGCATATTTTGGCGATGAATTTACAATAACTTAGTATTTTAATGTCTAATCACGTTACTATTAATAACAAAATTATTTCTTATAAAAAAAAAATAGAAGTTGGCTCAGATAAAAGTCTTTCAATAAGATGTATTTTATTGGCATCAAAAGCTAGCGGAATTTCTAAGATTTCAAATGTATTGGAATCTGAAGATGTGTTAAATACTTTAAAAACAATTAAAAAACTTGGAATAAAGTATAAAAAAAAAAAAAATTATTATGAAATACATGGATTCGGATTAAATAGTTTTAATATAAAAAAAAAAATTACAATTGAAGCTGGAAATTCAGGAACTTTGGCAAGACTAATCCTCGGATTATTAGTTAACTCAAATAAAAAAATTAAATTAATAGGAGATAAAAGTTTATCTAAAAGAGATTTTTCAAGGGTAACTGAGCCTTTAAAACTTTTTGGTGCTAATATAAAATCAAAAAATAATTCTTTACCCATTGAGATACAAGGTACTGAATTCTTAAGGCCAATAAATTATTTAGAAAAAAAAGGCAGCGCTCAATGCAAAAGTGCTGTGATGTTGGCAGCTCTAAATACACCTGGAGTTACAAAAATAAAAGCAAAAAAATCAAGAAACCATACTGAATTATTATTTAAATATTTAAAAATCCCAATAAAAATAAGTTCAAATAGTGAATACGACTTTATTGAAATAAAAGGTCTAAATCAATTCAATGCATTCGATTATTCTATTCCAGGAGATATAAGTTCAAGTGCGTTTTTTATAGTATTGACCTTACTTTCATCCAATTCAAAAATTATTTTAAAACAAATTAATATAAATAAAAGTAGAATTGGTATTGTGAATATTTTAAATAAAATGAATGCTAGAATTAAATTTAAAAACAAAAGAAATTATAAAGGAGAAAATATTGCTGATATTCATGTAAAAAGTATAAAAAACTTTAAATCAATTAATTGTTCATCAAAATTAAATAGTTCTGCCATTGATGAATTCTTAGTTATTTTTTTAGTCGCTGCAAAAGCTAACGGAATATCTACATTTAAAAATTTAAGTGAATTAAATATGAAAGAGAGTCCTAGATTGGATATCGCAATAAAATTTTTAAAGATGGTTGGAATTAAAATTAAAAGAAAAAAAAATGATATAAAGATATTTGGAAATCCAAATTTAAATTTAAATGGCAACTATTTAATAAAAAATTTTTTAAAAGATCATAGAGTATTTATGATGTCGTGTATAGCAGCTTTGACATTTGGTGGAAATTGGAAAATATATGACAAGAATTCTATAAAAACGTCCTTTCCAAATTTTTTAAATATTTTAAAATATCTTGGAGCAAAAATAAGTTGAAAAAAAGAAAAAACATAATAACTGTAGCAATAGATTCACCAGCAGCTGCCGGCGCAGGCAGTCAAGCTAAGTTAATAGCAAAACATTATAATCTTTTTTACTTAGATACAGGAAAAATTTACAGATATATAGGCTTATTAAAACTAAAAAACCCTAACAATTTTAATTATTCATTAATAAAAAAAAAAATAAATAATTTAAAACTCAAAAATCTTTACGACAAAAATTTATTAAGTGATAAAGTAGCTATAATAGCCTCAACAATTGCGAAAGATAAAAAAATACGAAACATTGTTCATATCTTTCAAAAAAAATATGCTTATTCACCGCCAATGAAATATTCTGGATCGGTGCTTGATGGAAGAGATATAATTACCGTGCAAATTAAAGATGCTATGTTTAAATTTTTTATTACGGCAAACATTGAAACTCGAGCTAAAAGAAGATTTATAGAATATAAAAGGCTAAAAAAAAAAATTACCTATAAAGATGTCCTAAAAAGCCTTAAAAATAGGGATAAATCTGATCGTCAAAGAAAACATAGCCCGCTAAAAAAAACAGAAGATTCAATCTTGATTAATACAACTAAATTAAGTAAGAAAGCGTGCTTTAGAAAAATTAAAGCAATTATGGACAGAAAATTGAATAATTAATGGAAATTTACAAAGATTTATCTTCACCAGCCAATCAACAATTCGAAAAATTACTTAACAGTCAGTTATCAAAAAATAAAATTGAGGAAGGTAAAATTATAGAAGGAAAAATAACTAAAATTACAGACAAATATGTATTTTTGTTTATTCCTGGACTTAAAAGTGAGCCAGTCATAGATATTAATGAGATAAAAATGATCGGTATGCAAGACAAATTAAAGGAAGGTATTGCTATTTCAGTTTTGTTAGAAAAAATTGAAGATAAAAATGGTGATGTAATAGTTTCGGCACATAAAGCAAAAAAAATTAAAGGTTGGTATGAATTAGAAAAAGCATATGAAGAAAATCAATCAATAAACGGTAAAATTACTTCAAAATGTAAAGGAGGAGTTATAGTTGAGCATATTGAAACTGGTTCTTTGATGTTCTGCCCCGGCTCACAGGTATCTGATAAACCTATGAAAAATATTGATCACCTTATCGGAGTTGAACAAAAATTTGCGATAATAAAATTAGATAAAATTCGGGGAAATGCATGCGTTTCGAGAAGACAAATTGTTTCATCAAATAAAAAGGAAGACAAAGCAAAAATAATCGAAAAATTTAAAGTTGGCGATATTATCAAAGATGCTGTTGTTAAAGGATACTCTTCTTTCGGTTGTTTTTTTGAAGTAAATAATGAAATTGATGTGTTAGTACATCTTCAAGAAATATCTTATTCGAGAGTTAATCATCCTGATGAAATATTTAATATAGGTGAGAAACACGACCTAAAAGTGATTTCAATAGATATGTCAAAATTGCAAATCGGATGTTCAATTAAGCAACTTTCACCAGATCCTTTTGAACACATTTCTAATTATGAAATAGGAAAACCATATAAAGTAAAAGTAGAAAAAATCACCGACTATGGTTGTTTTTGCTCTCTAGAACCAGGATTAAGTACATTGCTTCATAGTAGTGAAATGAGTTGGACAAAAAAAAATGTATCACCAAAAAAATTATTTAAAATTGGTGATCAGATTGATTGCGTGATTACAGAAATTGATAAAGATAAAAGAAGGGTTGCGATATCTCATAGACTTACATCTGAAAACCCTTACATAACTTTAGAAAATAAATACCCAATTGGTTCTGATATAAATGGCATAGTTACAAGTTCAAACGAATACGCAATTTATGTTAAGTTAGAAGAATTTGATATAGACGGTTTTTTACACTCTAATGATCTTTCTTATACAGGCAAACCTGAAGATGAGCTAAAAAAACACAACAAAGGTGATAAATTAAAAGTTAAAATATTAGAAATAAAAAAAGAAGATCAGAAAGTAAGAGTTGGATTAAAGCAGTTAGAAAAAGATCCTTTTAATTGGTTTAAAGATAAAAAAATTAATGACACAATAACAGTTCAAGTAATTTCATCAGATAATAAAGGATTAATAGTTAAACCAGAAGGATGTGAACTGGAGTTTATAATTAAAAAATCTCAAATTGCTGTTAGTATTTCTGATGCAAGGCCTTCGCGTTTTGTGGGAGGAGAAAGAATCGACGCTGCCATATCTGAACTCAATTTAGATAAAAGAAAAGTAAGTTTAAGCATTAAATTGCTCGAAGAACTTCAAAATAAGGAAGCTGTATCAAAATTTTCTAGTACTTTAAGCGGTAAGAATTTACCTTTCTCATCGCTTTCGGAACGGTTAGATGATAAAAAGAAGAAAAAAGATTCTGAATAAAAAATAAATTGTCAATTGTAAAATCAGATTTAATAAAAGAATTAGCAGATAATTATCCCAATTTTTTAAAAAAAGATTTAATAAGATTAGTTGATATAACTCTTTATGAAATGCAAAATGCTCTTAGAAGAGGAGAAAGAGTAGAACTAAGAGACGTTTTCACAATAGAGCCAAGAATTCAAAAAGCCAGAATATCAAGAAATCCTAAAACCAACGAAAAAGTAAATACACCAGAAAAAAAATCTATATTATTTAAAATATCAAAGGAATGGGCAAAAAAAATCAATGAAAAAAAATAAGATTTTTATTGCTTGTGATTCTACTAATTTGTCCAGAATAAGAGAAATTATTAAAAAAACAAAAAATTCAAAATTAAATGTAGGATATAAATTCGGACTAGAATTTTTAAACTCTAAAAACGGTAGATCATTTTTATCAAAAATTAAAAATGAAATAATTTTTGTTGATTTAAAATTACATGATATTCCAAATACATGTGCATCTGCAATAAAAGCCATTAAAGATCTTAGAGTGAATTATTTAACAATACATTTAAGTTCTGGTTTAGATGCTTTAAGGGCATCTAAAAAAGTTTCAGGTAAAACAAAATTAGTTGGTGTTTCAATATTAACGTCACTCGATAATAAAAGTTTAAAACAAATAGGATATAATAAAAATTTAAATAAAATAGTCATACAACAAGCTAAATTAGCAACTAAAGCAAAACTTGATGCATTAGTTTGTAGCCCACATGAAGTTAAAATTGTTAAAAAATTTTTTAAGAAAGAAATTATAACTCCCGGAATAAGATTTAATTCAAATATAAATGATCAAAAAAGAATAACGACTCCAAATCAAGCTTTTATAAATGGAAGTGATTGGATTGTAATAGGAAGACCTATTACCAAAGGCAATATTAATAAAAATATTTTAAGTCTAATCAATCATTTTAATCAAAAATGAATGCAAAAATATGTGGAGTAAAAAACTCAGTTACTTTAAAATATATCATTGATCATAATCATCCACCAAAATTTATTGGTTTTATCACTAATTATAAAAAATCAAAAAGATATATAGAATTTGATATTTTAAAGAAATTAATAAATGTCGATAAAAAAAAAATAAATTTTGTTTCTGTATTGGTTAATCCTGACGAAGATATATTGGAAAAAATAAAAAATCTAAATTTTGATTTTTACCAACTATATGATGTTAGTCCTGAAAAAACAAAATTAATTAAAAAAAAATACAAAAAAAAAATTATTTCTGCAGTAACTATAGAAAATAAAACTGATGTTGAAAAATATATGAAGTATGCATTAATTTCAGATATTATATTATTTGATAGTAAAGGTTATGAAAAATCTATTGGGTTTGATCATAAGCTATTAAATAATGTGCCAAACTCTATTACAAAAATGCTTGCGGGCAATATTCAATATGATGATGGACTTGATAAATATTCTAAAATAGCAGATATTATTGATATTTCAGGAAGTTTAGAAACATCAGGAGAAAAAGATTTTTCAAAAATAAACATTTTTTTAGAAAATATTAATAAAATTAAAAATGCATATTAAGAAACACATACCATTAATTGATCAACACGATAGACACGGATTTTGGGGAGGAAAATTTGGAGGAAGTTTTATACCTGAAACGCTAAAAAAACCTGTTGATGATCTTACTATAAGTTTTACAAAACTTAGGAGAAATAAAAATTTTTTAAAAAAAAAAGATTTTTATTTTAAAAATTATATAGGTGTTCCCACTCCATTTATTAAATTAGAAAATTTAACTAAATATCTTAAAGGTGCTCAAATATGGGCTAAAGTTGTTTCAGAAGCTAACGGAGGGGCTCACAAAATTTATAATGCAACAGTTCATGCATTAATTTGCAAAAGTATGGGTAAGAAATATATAGTTGGTGATACTGGCGCTGGATATGCTGGAAAAATGTTAAGCAT
>CEUZ01067052.1_pt1 | contig 13699 bp, 12 predicted proteins | sample 361511 | NCBI WGS metagenome assembly CEUZ01 (sample SAMEA2622822, study PRJEB7988) | marine metagenome | biome: marine biome (ENVO:00000447); feature: surface water layer (ENVO:00002042); material: "saline water (ENVO:00002010), including plankton (ENVO:xxxxxxxx)" | depth 5 m
GTAAAACCATCGTTGATCCAAAAGAAGCAATTAAAAATATTCCATAACTTGTTTTATAAGTAAGCAGAGCTAGAATACCAATGGTAATAATAGAAAAACAAGCTGCAAAAAAAGATTTTTTTAAGTTTTCACTTTTCATAATATTCTTTCAAGGCTTTAGATAAAGTTTTAAAAGGTAGTTTTAAACATTCTTTTCTAGGCATATTTTTTTTATTAAACAATTTATTAAAATCTCTCCATTCCTTAGAAAAATTTAAATTATTATTTTCAAAAATTATATCTGCAGTTTCAATTAAATTTATTATACTATTTATAGATTTGTTAATAGATTTTCTAGCTAACAAGCTAGCAGATGCTTGACAATATATACAAGATTTACTTTGATATCCAAAATCTGATATTATATTTTTTTTTATTTTTAAGCTTATCTGCATTTCATCGCCACATAATGCATTTTTAAGCTTTGATGAGTGAGTATAATTTGTAAGTGATTTATTATTTTCAGTATTAGATGCTATTTTTAAAATTTCTAAATCCATTTATAATTCTTTCAATTAAATATTATTATTTTATATTTAATTTAATGACCGAAAACAATATCTATGCTGCAATAATTGAAGACAAAATGATCACATATAATATAGAATATTAACAAAATGATAGATTATAAAAAAGCAATATCAATAATAAAAAAAAATATAATTAAAATTAATTCAGAAATAATTTTATCTATTAATTCGATAAATAGAATTTCTGAATCCGATGTATATTCTCCTTGCAATTATCCAGCGGCAGATAACACATCTTTTGACGGTTATGCAATAAATTCAAAAGAGACTAGAAATTTAACGAATGAAAAACATGAAAAATTTAAAATTTTAAAAACACTTGCTGCAGGAGACAATCCCAAGATTAAAAAAGTACCAAAATATTCAACTGTAGAAGTTATGACAGGTGCAATTATTAGAAAGCCTTTTGATACAGTGGTTCCTATAGAACAGATAAAATATTTTCCAAATAAAATTAATCCAAAATTTATTATTTTAAACAAAAAAATTAAAAAAAATAATAACGTAAGATTTAAAAGTTCTGACTATAAAAGAGGTCAAAAAGTAATTAGCAAGGGGGAACTAATAAAACCAAGTCATATTTTAGCATTTAAAACTTTAGGAATAAAAAAAATAAAAGTTAAAAAAAAACTCAAAATAATATTCTATACAACTGGCAATGAAATTTCGAATAAAGTAAAAATTCCTTATTGGAAAATTAGAAATTCCAATAATCAATTTATTAAATCTTATTTAAAAAACTATCCAATAGAATTTTATGAAAAAAAAATATTAAGAGATAATGATGAAAAGTTATTTAAAAAAGAAATTAGTAAATTTTTAAATTCAGATAATGATATTATTATAACCTCGGGCGCAGTATCGGCTGGAAAATTTGATTTTGTTCCAAAAATTGTAAAAAAATTTAAATATAAAAGTTTTTTTAAAAATGTTGCTATAAGACCTGGAAAACCAATAATGTTTTTGAAATTTAATAAAAATAAGTCTTTTTTCGGACTTCCAGGTAATCCAATTTCTTCAGCAGCTTGTTTTAAATTTTTTGTTATGCCTTATTTAAGTTTTTCTCAAGGCAATTACTCAGAAAATTTTCTATATGCTAAACTTAAAAATAATTTTAATAAAAAAAATAAATTTACAAGATTTATCAAAGGACAATTAAATTACTCAAATACAACTATCCCATATTTTAAAATATTAAAAGGTCAAGAGTCCTATAAAATAAAATCTTTTGTTGGATCTAATGCCTGGGGTTTATTCCCAAGTGGTAAATCAAATTTTAAAAAAGGAAATTATATTAAATGCTATGTTAATTTTCTTGAGTAATAATCAAATTGAGATAAAAAGCACTTATGAACGACCTTAAAGACCCAAGACTTGCAATCCCTGTTGTTTTACTAGCTGGCATATTTTGGTCTTTTGGACCATACGTAGTCAGGCATATAGACAATGCACATTTATTTCCTTGGCAATATTTATTTACTAGAGGAATAATAATTTTTATTTTATTAAATATTTATCTTTATCTTGAAGAAGGAATTGAGTTTATAAATAATTATAAAAAAATTGGAATTTCAGGACTCATTGGTGGAATTGGATTAGGAATTGCCATGATGACTTTTATTTGGTCAATTACAAATACTTCAGCAGCAGTTACACTTTTATGTTTGGCATCTATGCCATTTATTGCTGCATTACTTGGATTTTTATTTTTGAAAGAGTCTGTGTCTACGAGTGTTTGGGTAACAATATTAATTGCTTGTATTGGAATAATAATTATGAGCTTTGATCACAATGATAACAACTCTTTAATAGGTTTAATCTTTGGAATGTTATCTGCAATCGGATTTGCAGTTTTTTCAGTTAGTCTTCGTTGGAAAAAAGATACCCCTAAATTTACCACTGTAGCAATAGCAGGAGCATTTTGTGCATTTTTTTCTGGAGCAATCATAATTTTTTATGATTTGAATTTTTTGTCTTCAGGAAAAAACGAGGCATTATTTGCAACTCATGGGACTTTAGTTTGCTTGGGATTAATTTTATATTCTATTGGTTCCAAAAATATTCCAGCAGCTGAGTTGACACTGCTATCTTTAACCGAGGTTATAGGAGGGATATTTTGGGTTTGGTTGCCGTGGCTTGGAATAAATGAAATACCTTCAACAAACACTATAATTGGGGGTTTTTTTATATTTATATCTATATTTTACTACAGTTTGATTATTCAGAACAATAAAAGATTTATTGGATTAAATTAATTTATAATGGATAAGAATAACATAATAGTTAATAGCTGGAATGAATGGGACCCACTAAAACACGTTATAGTCGGCAGAGCCGATGGTTGTTGTATACCTGCACCAGAACCTGCTTTAGACGCAAAGGTTCCCGAAGACTCAGATATGAAGGGACAACATGGTCCCAGAACAAAAGAGTCTGTAGATAAAGCAAATGAACTATTAGATAATTTTGTCAATATATTGGAAAAAAGAAATATTAAAGTTGATAGACCATATCCTATAAATTTTAACCAAAAAACTTCAACACCTGATTGGAAAACTGAAAGCATGTTTGGTTGCATGCCTGCAAGAGATATAATACTTACAGTTGGTAATGAAATGCTAGAAGCGACAATGAGCTATAGATGTAGATGGTTTGAATATTTAAGTTATAGACCTCTAATTCAAAATTATTATAATTTAGACCCAAATATGAAACATGAATCAGCGCCAAAGCCAAGATTAACTGACTCTGATTATAGAAAAGATTATCTTTCTGATAAAATTGGTATTCAAAAAAGATTAGACTGGACCGCAAAAAAATTTTTTGTAACAACAGAAGAAGAGCCATTGTTTGATGCTGCAGATATTTTAAGATTTGGAAAAGATTTAATTGTTCAACATGGTTTTACAACAAATTTAAAAGGTATAGATTGGCTACAAAGACACTTTAAAGATCATAGAGTGCATGCTGTAAATTTTCCTGGAGATCCATATCCAATACATATTGATGCAACTTTTACTCCCATTAAGCCTGGTTTAATTATAAACAATCCTCAGAGAAAACTTCCTAAGGAACAAAGAAAATTGTTTGAAAAAAATGGTTGGAAAATAATTGATGCTGCTCAACCAGCGCATAATTCTCCGCCGCCTTTATGCTATTCATCTGTCTGGTTATCAATGAACATATTAGTGCTAGATCCTAAAACTGTTTGTGTTGAAAAAAGTGAAGTTTATCAAGCTGAACAATTAGACAAACTTGGCATGGAAGTTATTCCTGTAGATTTTAGAGATGCCTATGCATTTGGCGGAGGTTTACATTGTTCAACTGCTGATGTCTACAGAGAAGGAAAGCTAGAGGATTATTTTCCAATCCAATAACTAATTTGGATTATTTTTTAAATATTCAATATATTTAATTACATCTTCAAATTTTTCATTATCTATATCCTTATAACTTTTTTTAAATTTTTGTTTAATACAAATGGCTACATGTGCGTATGAATTTCTTCCCTTGGGATGATTTGGATGGTCAGGTAGTCTTCCTTGTAAATAATCACCAGTTTCCTGAATTATTTTCCATAGCTTTCTTGAATTTACTTTGTTCACTTACACTTCGTATTTGTTGATTTATTTTTAGTTTTCTTTTGTCTGTTTGACTTCAAAGTTTTCTAATCTAGAAGTTAGTTCTTCTTTTATATTTTCTTGATTTTGATTTTTAGATTTACTTTCTTCTAATTCTCTTAATCTTATTCTCTCATCTTTTAAAATTTCTTCATGCTCTTTTGTTTTTTGTTCTTCATCAAATTTAGCTTCCCATTCTTTTAACCTAACTTCCTCTATCGCTTTTCTTTGTTGTTCTTCTTGTTTTCTGATTTTTTCTTCTTTATATCTTCGTTTTCTTTCTTTTTGCTCAAGTTTTCTTTGTTCTTCTTCTCTTAATTTTAAATCAACATTTTTTCGATTCTGCTCTTCCTCTTTTATTTGAATTATTTTTTCTCTATTTTTATATTCTTTATCTTTTAGCTTTAATGTTAGTTCTTTAGATTTTAATTCATCTTCTTTTCTTTTTTGTGAAATATCTTTTAATTTTAACTCATCATCTTTTAGAGATAATTCTTTATCTTTTGTTCTTTGTTCTTTGTCTTTAAATCTTAAATCTTTATCCTTTAATCTTAACTCTTCTTCTTTTTTCCTTAAATCTTCATCCCTTTTCTTTTGAATATCTTCTTTTTTTTTTATTTCTTCATTTTCTGATTTTTGTTCTTTTTCTTTGAGTTTAATCTTTTCTAATTCTTTTTTAATTTGTTCTTCTCTTAATTTAATTTCCTTTTTTTCTTTATTTTTTTGTTTATTTTTAAAATCTTCATAAACTCTATTTAGAATTCCTGGATTTTTATTTTTTATTTTCTTTTTCATTTTCTTTTTTTTAAAAATTTATTTCACCAAACTTTTAAAAAGTTTGCAAGCTTTTGATAAAAAATCTGTCTACAACCTATGATAGATTTTTAATTTATTTTTTTTCGTTGTCTGATGTTGAAAGATCTATCCCTGTTTCTGGATCAAGCTGTAATCCCACTGGGGTAATATTTTTAGGCAAAGGAGTAAAAGTGTTTTCACTTAAAGGTATTGTTTCTGTAGATCTTATGGTCATTCTGTAAATTCCAAATAAACCAATTATACTTTGAAATATAAATAAAAAAATAAAAAACCCATTAGTGCCTAAATTTTTCATAAAAAAAGAACATATAAAAGGTGCTGTCATTGCGCTTATCCCAAATATTATTTGCATTCCAGCCCCAGCTGATACAAATTTTTCTTTTGGCAAAAAATCATTTACATAAGCAAGATTTAGGGAAAATAATGGCAATGACATACCAGCATAAAGACTTATAAAAATATAAAAAATTAATCTATGGTTGCTTATATGATGTATAATTGTTTTCCAATCACTGCTTAGATTTATAAAATCTGGCGACTCTGTAACAGAAAAAAAACAAAATATTGTAAAAATTGCTCCCATTATAGAAGTTGAAATTATTATTATTCTTCTATCAAAGCGATCAGATAAATAGCCAATAGGCCACTGAAATAAAGCTCCTGAAACTGTTATTAGAAATAAATATAATGAAATTTCAAAAACTGAAAAGTTCATTAATGCTCCATAAACTGAACCCATTGTAAATATTGCTGGATGAATAAAACCAGTGCAAAACATGCTTACTGTTGCTAGAGGAGAAATTTTATAAAGCTCAGTTATTTTTATTGCAGATATTTTTTTAAAAGTAGGAGGTTTACGTTTTGTAAGAAGTATTGGAATTAAAGCTATAGATAATAATAAAGAAACTAAAATGAATGGTTCATAGTTTTTAGGATCATTAAAATTCAATAATAACATACCTATGCCCAAACCTACAAAAGTTATAATCATATAAATTGATAAAACTTTTCCTCTTGTTCTATTATTGGCTCTGTCATTTAACCAACTTTCAACAACTATAAAAATACCAATTATACTGAATCCTGTTAAGAATCTTCCTAATATCCAAATATATGGATTAACAATAACCGCATGAATTAAAATACTTAAAGAAGCCATAGAGGCAAATGCTGCGAACACTCTAATATGGCCTACTTTACCTACTAAATTAGGAACAGCGTTTGCTCCAATAAAATAACCTATAAAATAACCAGACATTAAGGCGCCAGTTGCGATGATGTTAAAATTTTCTATTACAGCTCTTACTCCTAACAAATTACCTTGAAGACCATGTGCAATTATAAGAATACCATAACCTAAAAAAAGAGCCCAAGAATTTTTAAATAATCTTCCCATTTTTGAGTGAGTATGCCTTCTGTATTAAAATGCAAGTAGTTAATTTTATATTATGTTTTTTTTAAGGCCAAAACTGAGTGAATAGCTATAGTTAAAACTATTATTGATCCACCTAAAATAGTTTCTAAACTGGGCTGTTCTTTTATAACTAACCATACCCATATAGGACCAATTATAACTTCTAAAAGAAAGAAAAGATTGACTTCAGCGGCAGTGATAAATCTTGGAGCAATGGTTACTAAAACAAATGGTAAAGCAACACACATGACACACATTAAAGGTATAATTAAAATATCATTTTCAACTAATTCAAAACTTTCAACAAAGAAGAAAGCAAATATAGCTACTAAAAGTTTACCCAAAACTGCTGAAGGAACTAAATCTATATTTTTTTTATATCTGGCAAGATTAGCACATACTGCCAATCCAAAAGCTGTTATAAAGCCAAAAATATCACCAAGAAAATTTCCTAATTTAATAGAATCAAAAAATATATAGGTAACTGCTGAAAAAGTAATAAGAATTGCTGTCCATGTTTTTCTATCAGTTTTTTCTTTTAAAAATATAACTGATAAAATTGCAGATAACATTGGAGCCATAGCAACCATTATTAATGTATTTGCTACATTTGTATTTTGAATTGAAATAATGAAAGTAACATTGGTAACTGCAAAACTTATAGTATAAAAAATTCCTGGGTATCCAATTTTTAGCACTGCTTTTAAAAAGTTATTTTTGTAAAATAATAAAAGTCCAAATATGACAACTACAAAAGGAATTGTTCCTCTATAAAAAAGCATACCCCAAGTCTCAATATTAGAAAGTCTTATAAATAAAGAATCTGGAGTAATAAACATTACTCCAATGAAAGCCAACAAAGAACCTTTTTGTTGGCTAGTTAATTTATCAAAATTCATAAACTAGTTTTTATAAATTCTTCGATCTGACTAATGTTTTTTAATTTTTTTGAACATGTTTGACTCCTGCATATAATAACAAAAAAATCTTCCTCTTTTTCTTTATAAATTATTGATACATTTCCCATAAACTTTTTTAAAATTTCTTTTTTTAATTTTTCATTTATTTTACCATGTAATGAAACAGTTATATTTTCTTCACAAATATCCAAAGCTTTTAAGAAGCTAAACATTTGTGAAAAGTTAAAGCTTATATATGTATTGATAGATTTGGTTAAAATATCTAGCTTTTCAAACCACTTTTGATCATTAGTTATGTTGTTTAATTTGCTACATATTATTAGATAAATGCTATTACCGTTCGGAATATTATTATCACCAATATCTACTGGGTTTACAAATAGATCATTAGAACTAAAAATATTTTTTTGCAGCAGGTTATAATCTTTGTTAAAAAATAAATTCCATATATCTTCCATTATTCTTTTACATTTTTCCAGTGACTCTTTATCGTTATTTAATTCATACATAGAAATTAGTAATAATGCGTAATATACATAGTCTTCTAAAAAAACATCAATTTCATTTTTATTTTTGTCATAACAGTGAAAAATATTTGTTTTTAATTTTTCATTTATTAATTGAATTTTTGTAATTGTTTTAGAATATAATTCATTGTCATCTAAAATTATAGATGAGTAAAGATTTGAGTATAACCAATAACAATTAAGATCAGTTTGAACTTTATCATCAAAAAATGGTTTAACTCTTTTCTTTCTTTCATTAATTAGTAAATTTTCAGCTTCTTTTATAATTAAAATTTCTTCATCATTTAACTTATTGTTTATATTTTCTACAAGTATATTCGATCTTTCAAAATTACCTTCTTTTGTTATGTAATATTTTTTTTGAAAAGTTGCGAACTTTTGTTTTAATAAATTTTCTAACTCTTCATATTTCCAAGTATAATATTTGCCCTCGACACCTTCGCTGTCCGCATCATATGCTGAGCCTAATAGATTATTTTCTGAAAGAAATTCAGAATTTATAAATTTTATTGTTTGTATCAATTTATTTTTTAGATAATTTGAATTTTGTTTATGTAAAAAATTGTTTAAAAGATTTACATATAAAATATTGTCATAAAGCATTTTTTCAAAGTGTGGAACAATCCATTTATCATCAACTGTGTATCTGGCTATGCCTCCTTCTAGCTGATCATATATTCCTCTTGAAGAAATATTTATTAAAAGGTTTTCGACTGGTTTAAAAAATTTTTGATTATTTTTTTTATTATAAAAATAGAAAAGTGTTTCAAATATATAAAATTGAGGAAATTTAGGAGATCCTTTAAATCCTCCATACTGCGTATCAAGATATTGAATTATTTTATCTGCAAAAGGCTCATAGTCTTGTTTAAGTACTGCGTCTTTTCTATTTAACTCTTTAAATACAGCTTTCATCTGAGAAACTTGGGCAATTATTTTTTCTCTATTTTCTGAGTAAACTTTGGAAACGTTTTCTAGCACTTTAATAAAACTTGGCCTTCCATGAATTTCTTTTGGTGGAAAATATGTTCCTCCAGTAAATGGAACAGCATTTTCATCTAAAAACATTGAAAGGGGCCAACCACCCTGAGCCCCTGTTAAAATCGCTAAACTTTTTTGAAAAATAGAGTCTAAGTCAGGTCTTTCCTCTCGATCAACTTTTATGTTAATAAATTTTTCGTTCATTACTTTAGCTGTTAATTCGTTTTCAAAACTTTCATGTGCCATTACATGGCACCAATGACAGCTTGCATAACCCACACTTAAAAAAATTGGTTTTTTTTCTTTTTTTGCTATAGCTAAAGTTTCTTTATTCCAAGCTAACCAGTTAACAGGGTTTTTTTCATGCTGTTTTAAATATGGACTTTTTTCATGCTTAAGTTGATTAATCATAATAACTATTTTTATTCATAAATTAGTTATTTGAGGCATTGCTCAATAATGAAAGTTGTGTGATTTTATCTTTTCCTAATTCATCAATAATTTTAACAGGATAATCGCCAGTAAAATAATGATCAGTAAGTTGTGGATATGTATTATTTCTTTTTTCATAGCCCATTGCTTTATATAGACCATTCAAAGATAAAAATTTAAGAGAGCTTGCATTTATATATTCGCACATTTCATTAACAGTTTTATTTGCAGCTAAGAGTTCATTTTTTGTTGGCATATCTACACCATAAAAATCAGGAAATTTTATCTCAGGACTTGCTATTCTTAAATGTACCTCTTTAGCACCAGAGTCATATAACATTTTCGTAATTTTATGTGATGTTGTGCCTCTTACAATAGAGTCATCAACTAAAATTATTTTTTTATTTTTTATAACTGATTTATTTGAATTAAGTTTTAATTTAACTCCTAAACTTCTTATTTTTTGAGAAGGCTCTATAAAAGTTCGACCTACATAATGATTTCTAATTAATCCTAAATCAAAATCTATATTTTTTTTTTGACTATATCCTAACGCAGCAGCATTTCCTGAGTCTGGAACAGGTACAACTAAATCGGCATTTAAATCATCTTCATTGGCAAGTTCCTCACCTAATTTTTTTCTGTATTCATATGCTGTTTTACCGTTTAAAATACTATCTGGTCTTGAAAAATAAATATATTCAAAAATACAAGGCCTAATTTTTTTTGGAGGAAAAGGTTTAAGACTTTTTAATTCATCATTTTCTATATAAACAATTTCACCATTTTCTACTTCTCTTAAATATTTTGCACCAATTATATCTAAAGCACATGTTTCTGATGCAAAAACATAAGAGTTTTTAAGCTTTCCAATTACAAGCGGTCTTATTCCATAAGGGTCTCTAACACCTATCAAAGTATTTTGTGCAAGCATTACAAGAGCATATCCACCTTGAATATGAAATATTGCATCAATAATTTTATCAATTGTTTTTTTTCTTTTTGATTTTGCTATAAGTTGAACAATAGTTTCTGTATCAGATGTTGTATAAAAAATAGCTCCTTCTTTAACCAGTTTATTTCTTAAAGTTATAGCGTTTGTTAAATTTCCATTATGAGAGACACCTATACCTCCAGCATTAGTATCAGCAAAAAAAGGCTGAACATTTCTTAATACCTTACCTCCGGTGGTACTATATCTATTATGTCCGATTGCATAATTTCCTGGTAAATTTTTTAATACTTCTTCTTTATTAAAATTATCTCCTACCAATCCAAATCTTTTCTCGGAGTGATATTTACTCCCATCAAAAGATACAATTCCACATCCTTCCTGACCTCTATGTTGAAGTGCATGCAAACCTAAAGCTGTTAAAGTTGATGCATCAAAGGTATTACTTATTCCAAAAACTCCACACTCCTCTTTAAGTTTAGGATTATAATTCTTGTACTTTATCTTTTGCATCTTCATATTGTTCTTTTTCTGGAAACTCTTTTATAAGATAGTTACTCCCAATTTCAACCAAAGGAAACATAATTGATTGACCTAATTTAATCGGCCATTTTTTGTAATTATAAACTATATTTATAGTTGTAAATATACATACAACAATTACGTACGCTCTCAAGAATCCAAAAAAGAATCCAAAGATTTTGTCAAGAGTCCCAATACCTGAGTAAGAAACAGCTCTTTTTATTCCTTTATTAATTAGTAAAATTAAAAATATAATAATAACAAATAATCCAATACCCAAAGAAATATCTAATATATAATCGTTATCAATTATATCTTTTACATATGGTTTAACTTTAGGAAATAAAAATAAAGTTAACACATAGGCTAAAAGCCACTTAGAAGCCGCCAAGATACTCAAGACAAAACCCTGTCTAGAACATTTAATTAAAGATAATAATGTAAAAAATAAATATATTAAATCAAAGCTAGAAATATTTTGAAAAATCTTTAAAATTTCTTCCATAATTAATTATTATTTATTTCCAAAAGGTTTAAATACTAACAATAATGATGGCAATAAAGTTAATACAGATATCATAGCTAACATCATCGCTATCCCAGTAAATATACCAAAATATATAGTTGGAATAAAATTTGATAAAACTAAAATTGAAAATCCAAATACTATAGTTATTGACGTATTTAAAATTGCTATACCAACACTAGAGTGGCATTTTTCTAGAGTTAGTTTGTAATCATTTATTTTTAAATATTCCTCTCTAAATCGATATATGTAGTGAATACTGTTGTCCACAGCTATTCCAATTGTTATAGCTGCGATAGTTATTGTCATCATGTCTAAAGGAATTCCTACTAAACCAATAATTCCTAGAATAAAAAAAGCTGCAATAAAGTTTGGTACAACTCCTATTAAAGATAATTTGATATTTTTAAATAAAATAAAAAACATAATAAATATTCCAACCATAACAAAACCAAGAGTTAAAATTTGAGATTTAAATAAACTCTGTAGCAAATTATTAAATAAAATAAGTACACCCCCAAGCTTAAATTCTTCCTCACTTAAACCAATTATATTTATCAAATCATATCTAATTTGTTTTATAAGTTCATTTCTTCTTAAACCTTCTTGAGAGTCCTTAATTCTTAAATTAATTCTTGCTTCAGAGTCTTTTATAGATATGTATGGATCTACAATTTCATTTCTAATTGTCTCAGGGATTTTTGAATAAAGCACACCCATTTCAAGTGTTCCAAGTGGCTTATTATCATTTAATTGGGTTGCAACTTGAATTATAGATGAAAAAGATAAAACCTTACCTACAGCTGGTAAATTATCTAGATAATTATGAACCTTATCTATTTTGTTAATTTTATCTTTAGTAAACCAATATTTTGAGTCGTCTTCGTTACCTTCAGCGTTTTCCCAATCATCATCTTCATCAATGTTTTCTTCTTCGTCTTGTTTTGGAAACTTTATAATTACTTCCAAAGGAGTAGTGCCACCCAATTTCTCATCAATCAGTTTCATACCTTTATAAATTTCAGTTTTTTTACTAAAATAATTTATAAAACTATTCTCAACTTCAAGACGCGATATACCTATAATACTTATTACAAAAACTAAAATACTTACTATAAAAATTAAATTAATATTATTGATTGATATTTTTCCTAAAGTATTTGTTACAACTGAATTTTTATTCTCGTTGATATTTACATTTATATCAGAAACAAAACTAATTAATGTTGGCAACAAACTAAAAGTAATTATGAATGAAACGATCAAACCCAAAGTCATCATCCATCCAAAATCTATTATAGGTTTTATTTCACTAAATATTAAGGAGAGAAATGCGCAGATTGTTGTTAGAGCAGTATAAAAGATTGGCCAGAACATTTTTTTAGATGTTTTTAAAATTATTTCTTTTTTATCAAGATTAGGATTTTCTTTTGACAATTGTAAAAATCTTGTGCTCATATGTATATTCATTGCCATTGTTAAGATTAACATTAATGCAATGAAATTTGATGAGATAACTGTTACCTTCCATCCAATCAATCCAAGTAGTCCCATCATAATAATAACAGAAAAGAAACAGCTACTTATTGGAACTATTATCCAAATAATTTTTTTAAATACAAACCAAAGTGTAAATATAATGAATATTAAAACTCCCACTCCAAAAACTAAAATATCACTTTTAATAAAAGTCATCATGTCATCAGCAATCATCGGGATTCCACCTAAATGAATTTTGCTTTGATCACTATAAGATTTTATGATTTTTCTAATCTCAATTATATTTTCATGATTTTTTTTCTTTAATTTATCTTTATAAATTTCAAATTCTTTTTTATTTTTTAGATCTTTTGGAATTTTAGTTTCTTTGATATATACAATTATACCACTAGTTTTTCCGTCTTCACTTATTACAAAGTTTCTAAAAACTGGACTATTCAAAATTTCATTAAAACCTCTTTTTTTATCAATACCATCACTTTTAAGAGTGCTAAAGTTTTGTAATCTTTCAGTAAGAGTTTTATCTGTACTATTTAAAAGAGGAATATCTAAGATAGTTACAACGTTATGAACCCACTGCAAACTTTGTATTTTATACTTTAAACTAAGCAAATTATTTATAGAATTTTCTGATATTATATCTTCTTTAGGAGTATGTGTTAAAACTAGAAATTCTTTTGAGTTATATCTTTCAGAAATTTCTCTTAAGTATTTTAAATCTGGGTCTCCTTCTATTAACAATGTATCTGAAGATGCGTCTAGTCTAAAATCTTTTGAAAAAAAACCAAAAAAGGCTAAACAAAATAAAAGAACTACAAATACAATCCTTGGTTTTTCAATTATATTTTTTTGATAAAAATTAGCTAACATCCGATATTAGCTTATATATTTTAAATTACTTATTTTGAATATCTTTAAAT
>CEUZ01153812.1_pt1 | contig 13698 bp, 14 predicted proteins | sample 361511 | NCBI WGS metagenome assembly CEUZ01 (sample SAMEA2622822, study PRJEB7988) | marine metagenome | biome: marine biome (ENVO:00000447); feature: surface water layer (ENVO:00002042); material: "saline water (ENVO:00002010), including plankton (ENVO:xxxxxxxx)" | depth 5 m
GCAGACATTCCTGCCCTTCCGTATTTCATGGGGAAATCGCTTACCGGAGGACTCTATGCGACAACCTGTACTGGGGACGCATATAAAGTCCAAGCCGATGGTGCCGTCGAAAGTTTTGGTTCTGGGATATCTGGCAGATGCCTTGGGGACGTGGTCCATAATCCGGCTGACAACAATGTGTATATCGCTAGACCATTTGACGGTTCGGGAATCAGTGTCCTCAAGGAGGACGGTGAAGCGGTTGGTGAAGTTGCTAATAGAATCCCGCAACCCATGTCTCTTACGGTAGCATCTGACGGTACGATATTTGTGGGGACAATGTCTGGTGAATTATGGAAATACAGTCCTAACTCCGGACCCTCGGAGGGGCAATTCTTAGCTTATTCTCCATCGATAGACTGGAGTGGTAGGGGTGGATATATGTCAGGGGTGACAATTGCCGATGATTGGCTATTAATTTCAGCTTCGAACTCGGTCGGTGCTGGCTCCGGGCAGGGCGAGATTTACCGTTATCCGTTAGATGGAATAGGTCCCCGGGAAGGCATCATTATCATAAATATGGAAGTTGACAGCATCGTCAACCTTCTACCTGTAAGTTTAGCGAAAACGGTGCCCGGAGAGCCTTTCAGGATTTCTCTTGACCTTTCAATAGGGTCTGCCCTTGCAGCTGATTCTCCTCTAGGCAGCTACACGGTGCAGTTGAAGTGGTGGGAAGGGTTTGTCGATTTATTAGACGGTTTGAATTCGATTAGCCCAGGTACTTTCCATACCGCTCCAAGCTCGCTCACTACCGATTTATGTGATTACTGGAATTCTTCGTGTGAATATAATGTCCAGCTCACAGGCACCGAATCTGAGGGAAGGAGTTCGGGCTCATTCTCACTCGTCAACCTGGAAATGAGGGTCAACGAGCACATTAGCAGTCTCCCTCTGGAAGATCAGCCAGAAATTCTACCAATTGATATCTCCACTTTAGAGGTCTTGAACTTGGAGAACACATCGCTGATGCCTAAAGTCATTGTTGTACCATCTGGCATCTGTTTTGGAAAGAACTATATCGGTGATGTTACGCTCGACAGCCAGATTTCTCCTGCCGATGTAACTCAGATCCTGAGAAAGACCTTGAACTTGTCGGCAGCATCAGGCGTCGATCTTGACATGGGTGACACTACAGGAGATGGGAATATCGGAATAGGTGATGCCATTGATGTTTTGCGAAATACTGTGGGGCTGCCGACAGGTGGAAGCCGGGTGGGAAAACCGCCAATAGAGAAATGCGACTAGAAAACGCAAAGGATGATGTAATAATGATTTGGAGATCTAATTCAGAGAGCATACGACGATTTGCTATGCTGTGCACGGTGATATTGATTGGTGCCGTTGCCACGGCCTGTGATGATGATCATCCGATTATGCTAGAACAGGGGCATGAGCTCGTGATGATGGGACAGGGCATCAATGCGTATTTAGCGGTGAGCTCTGATGAAGAAGGATCTGGATCAACGATTGAAGTGGAAGCGCGTGTAAGGGCCGTGGGTGAGGATTTAAACCCAACCGCATTCCTGGCGAATTTGCGTTACGATACCGATTACCTCGAACCCGTTACTATAATCCCACAAGATGACGATGTCGTTCGTGCGACAAATCTTGAGTATGCCCCCGGGATTATTAAGGCGGCTGGTGCCAGCGCTGATGGACTGGACACTGAGATCATGGTTGCTGTTACGATGAAAGTGAAGAAGTCAGGTTATATGACATCGCTTTCGATCGATTTGGATGAGCTCACTGTTTTAGAGAAGGATTTTTCGGACGTGACACGCAAGGTTCAATCGATCGATGAACCAATATTGTTTAGAACAGCTATCATCGAAAAAACTAAAAGATGATAGAGTTTGCTGATATTCTATCGGCTTAACTTATAAGTGCGTTTCGTCTTTAGTTTGCCGTTTTCATAGTAATCTTCCCAAACACCATCTCTATCTCCGTTCTTGTAGTTCCCCTTAGTCTGGAGTTGGCCGTTCTCATAGTACTCCTCATAGGGACCATCAGGCCTACCGTCCTTGTAATTTCCTCTAGTCTGGAGCTGACCGTTCGCATAATACTCTTCCCATTCTCCCTCAATCATACCGTTTGTTATAGTGCCTCTAGTTTCTAGCTGGCCCTTTTCATCGTAATGCTCATAGGGTCCTTCGGGTTCACCCGCACTATAGGTGCGAATAGCCTTCAGCTGACCGTTCTCGTAATACTCCTCCCATACGCCGTCGACCTCACGGTCTTTTATGGTACCCTTAGTTTTTAGCTTGCCGTTTTCGTAATAATCTTCGAACGGCCCTTCAGGTTCACCATTCTTCATAGTGCCCCTAGTCCTTAACTGGCCATTTTCGTAGTACTCCTCCCAACGCCCTTCCACTTCACCGTTTTTCATGGTGCCCTTAGTCTGGAGCCGACCGTTTTCGTTGTATTCCTCATACGGCCCTTCAGGTTCACCATTTTTCATGATGCCCTTGGTCTGGATCTGGCCGTTTGCATAGTACTCTTCCCAAATCCCCTCGCGCTCGCCATTTGTTATAGTTCCCTTGGCTTTTAGCTGACCTCCCTCGTAGTAATGCTCATAAGGACCTTCAGGTTCTCCTGACCTATAGGTCTGTTTGGTCTGGAGTAAGCCGTTCTCATCGTAATGCTTATACAGTCCGTCGTGTTCACCATTCCTTATAGTACCTATAGTTTTTAGTCGGCCATTTTCGTAATACTCCTCCCACCGTCCCTCCACCTCACCGTTTTTCATGGTGCCCTTATTTTTTAGCTGGCCGTTCGCATAGTACTCTTCCCAAATACCATTCCGATCGCCATCCGTTATGGTACCCTTGGCCCGGACCTGGCCACTTTCATCGTATTCCTCATACGGCCCTTCAGGTTCACCATTCTGATAGATGGCCTTGGTCTGGATCTGGCCGTTTGCATAGTACTCTTCCCAAACACCATTTCGGTTGGAATCCCTTATGCTACCCTTCCTCTGAAGCTGGCCATTTTCATTGTAATGCTCATACGGGCCATCGGGCTCGCCATAATTTATGGTGCCCTTAGTTTTTAGCTGGCCGTTCGCATAGTACTCCTCCCAATGCCCTTCCACTTCGCCGTCCTTGTAAGTTCCCTTAGCCTGGAGTTGACCGCTTTCGTTATAATGCTCATACGGCCCACTGTACTCACCCGAATTGTAGGTTCGCATAGTTTGGATCTGGCCGTTCGCATAGTATTCCTCCCACTGCCCATCTGCCTTACCGTTACTTATGCTCCCCTTAGCCTTTAGCTGGCCTCCCTCGTAGTAATACTCATAGGGTCCCTTAGGCTCCCCATCCTTAAGTGTACCCCTGGTCTTTAGATCGCCGTTCTCATAGTACTCTTCCCATTGCCCTTCCACTGTACCGTCTTTGTAGACGCCCCTGACCTGGAGTTGGCCATCTTCATCGTATTCCTCATACGGCCCTTCAGGTTCACCGTCCTTTATGATGCCCCTAGTCTCTAGTTGTCCGTTCCCATAATACTCTTCCCACCGTCCCTCCACCTTGCCGTTCCTTATGGTAGCCTTTCTATGTAGCTGACCACTCTCGTAGTAATGCTCATAAGGCCCATCCAATCCTTCTGTGGGAAAGTCTGGATGATTGAGGTTGATTTCTTTGGGATATAGCGGCAGGCAGTCGTCTGACTCAGGAGAAAAACAAAGGCTCTTAGACTTGCTAAAAGCATTCAATCCTCCCGGGCTGGAGTAAAATATGAGATCCCTACCCCAGCTGTAATCTTGGACGTCTTCGAACTGGACGGCTCCGTATCTAAGAGAATCCGGAATTATACCAGTTGCCATTCGTATGTTTTCGTCAGTACGCTCAGCTGACACAACAATGGACTCAATCAAAAGAGGGGACCTGCTCAATATCAGGTCGACTGGATACACATCTTCCAGATTCTTAACATCCAAAGAAGATGTCTTAAAATTTTCGTAGCCTAACCTTTCGCCCTCTAGGTAGTAGATGCCCGTCTTGGGAGCATCAATGGAATAGAAACCCGAAGGGAGGGTTATAGAGCTCCCTCGTAGTTTTCCGTCCTCGTCAACAAGGCGAACCAGGGTTGTCGGAATCGGTGCGTTACTAAGTCTATCCAGTACACGACCCTGGAAAGTTTGACCGGACAAGTAGGCTGGTGAAGATATAGCTGCCACTAAAATGAATGTGGCCAGCTTCCTAGGCTGTATCGCTATTTCCACAAGTTAGCCCGCCAGAGCTAGAGGGATCACTATATAAAGATATAATAAATACCTTACTTTCCAAATCCTTCGCAACAATATGTAGTAGGTATTATTAATGAGAAAACCATATATAGTATAAGATATTCAAGTGTTACAATCTTGAAATCAAAGGCTGATCAAGCTAGAATTACACGTTGAAGGTATAATAGAATAGAAAATCTTTATAAATAGACTATACTTTGGAGACATTAAATGAATTTGAATAAGATTCTCGTTCTCGTCCTAATGGCTCCAATGTTCAGTGCTTGTTCCTTAGCTTTTGTAGACGGTCCTCCTGTAGGATATGAGCGCTTCACCCCGGTTCCCTGTACACAGTCTAGAACCTTGCCCACCCTAGATGCCGCCTTTTCTGCCCTTACTATGTGGAGTGGTACCATGATGATGCTTCAGGGAGATGAGGATTTTGGAGACAAACAATTAGGTGGTATAGGACGAGATCTTGGTATGTCTAAAAACGGTGGTGTAGTAACATTTGTGGGAGCAGGAATTGCCAGTGGGATTTCTGCAATCAATGGTTTCAAGAAGGTGGGGGCATGTAGGGACGCACACTTAGAAGTAGCTGCACGCAGAGAACAAGCAGTCGCACAGTATAGAGATCAATCCTCTGGGTTGCCTGGATACGCTTTGAGTGATGCTCTATTCCCCCAACCTACATTCGGTGATGGACTCCCTGTTCTTCCAGTAACCGTACCATTACTGCGCAAATAACAGAATCTAGAAATTTAGCCAGGTCATGACCTGCTCGGTTTGCTAGCTTCGATAGTCCCCGCAAAACACCCTGGGCCTGATCTTTTCTGTTCGTAACTGTTTTCTCGAAATGGATGCTCCCTTCGTTGTCTCCGCAGACTAAGTCCGTGAAGGTTCCGCCGACATCCACTCCGATTTGATACCTATTTACTGCCATGATCAATTTCTATTTTCAAATAAACAGATCAGTAATAAGGTCTGTCAGGCCGTTTTTCTCCAGCTGTTACGGATAGCTTAAGCCGATTATCTGGAGGTGGAAGGGAACATACTGAAAATTCAGTGAAGACGCAGGGTGGATTGTAGGCACGATTAAAGTCGATCGTAGTCCATCCATCTTTATTTACCTTGGGAACACTCAAATATCGTCCAGATTGGTAGGTGTCTGTTATAGCGGTCGAATCCCACATGCTGACGAAATAAGATTTACTCTTTTTGTTACCTGTAACAATTAAGCGGTGTTCAAGATTATTTTTACTAAATACGAGTTCTCCTATCGCCTCTTTTTCTATCATTCCACCTGTGACATCAGCCAAGGGGAGTGGCCTAGGACTTGAATAACGTTTTAGGCGTGCTGGCACGAGCCATTCTGTAGATACTGTAAAGAATTCGGGAAGTTTGAAAACTTGGTTCTCATCAAGTTTAGTTTTCCATACACGTAGCCAGAGGCGATCTGTGCCAGGCTCCGAGTGGATTCGCATTCCAAGAGATCCCAATGATAGATATGTGGTGTTTTCGGAACGGTTATTTTTGAGAACGATCTTATCTTCTATCGGAGTTCCATCTTCTAGGTAGATTTCCGCACCTGTGTTTGTATGCAGTATTACTTCCTGTTTCGTTCGTACCAATGTCCCCGCTGAGGGTGGAGAATCTTCCGTAGGCAGGGTTATTGAGAGTGAGGGGTCAGATCCGAATCCCGTCTCACCTTGTCCAATCTCGAATAGACCATACCAGAGGACCGGCCCTCCAGGAGGTGTTACGAGTCGTTTCTCCCGCTTACTTCGCCATTCTTCATGCTCGCTTGCTAATTCCTCAGCTGTGATAGGTGTTGGTTCAGGGAAGCTGTTGCTGCAGGATATTGAAGAAGTAAATACAATAGCTAGCAAGGTTATATGTTTTATCATCAGGTCCGAGATGTTTCCCATTTTCTGAACTTCAGGATGGGTAAAATCAGACATAATTGGCCTCTTGGTTTTTTAGTGTTAGGGAGAACCAACCTGGGGAAATAAAAAAACCGCCCAGATCGGTTGACCGGGGCGGTTAGAGCTAGATTTTAAAGTTCAGCTTATCAACACACCCAGGTACACTTGGTACACGGACATAAACACCTACAGGTGCAGTTCGCTTTATGGGTGTGTAATGATCTCATAGCTACAGTTTAAAATTTATATTAGATCGGTTTATTCAATTAATTAATAAGATATCCAAATAACTTATTAAAGACATTGGGTAAATATAAAACTGATTGCTGGTAACACTAGTCCACCACGATGAATCGTTCTTCCCATTCCGGTTTTGAAAGCATACAAGAGTTATTCCTTCCAAATATCCGATAGCGGTTTTTAGAGATTAGTCTGTAGGTGGCTTCGAGAATAAAATCGGGGAGCAATCCTAGGCATGATAGCCATACTCGGAATCTTCCCAGCCTATTCAGTACGTATATGCTCGCACGTGCGTGAGAGAGCAGCTTCTCAGAATCTCTTCCCATATCTACGAGTACGTAGAAAGTATCTAGTCTGTCGGGATCCTTGCCATGAGTACGAATGTGGTTTTTGGAAAACTCATCTTGAATGGCTGCAAACCGGAAAACACCTTCGTGATCATGTTTTAGTATGAATCCAATAATTTTCGAACACAGGCCGCAAAATCCATCGTACATCAGGATAGGATTATCCACCTTATAAGTTTTCAAATTTCCCAACGCATTTATTGTCCGGGTATCATGATGTGAGCTCCGGTTGTTCCAGCCGACATGATGTAGGCACCGCCTGAGTTTCGATTGTCGGGCAATCCGGTGGATTCAGTAGTAGCACCTGGTACGGCTATGGTAGTGTGTTTACGGGCATTTCCCTGATATTCGCCGTTCATTGATATCCATACAGATCCGTACTCGGGCAACACACGTGTACCGTTTTCTTCGGCTTCTGCTACCAGTGCACGCACTGCACTTCTATCGGCACCTTCAGCCTCGAACTGTCGGTTTTGGGCTACCCTGGGCAAGTTTCCCAAATTCGTGCACTGCACGGAAAAGGGCGGTCGTCCTGGGTCACTGGATCTGTCGTAGCAGACCAGATTGTTAGTTCCTTCCTGGAGAATATCGTATGTGTAGTTGGGTTTCCACATAATTACGGTAGCCCCGTCGCGGGCTCTGGAGGGAGCAGCAGCCAGCGCCTGTTCAATCGTTTCTGCACTGGTTTGTGCATCCACGCTGGTTGAGATCGAAAGCAAACTGATCAATGCAATTATGATTTGTTTCATTTTAGGATCTCCATACGTGTGTAGTAATCCGGGAACACTGCCGGATTACTACACACATTATAGTGTATGGTTTTTTAAATTTTACTTTATCGGAACTATCTGTAACCCAATCATAAAGGTCCAGTCGGTTTCCAATTGAGGGCCATCAAGATTGCGGTAAAGAGGATAAAGGCCCTCCAATGCAATCCGAAATGCCTTCAACTTTGGCAGATAAAAGTTTAAGCTGAATCCACCCTCGACCGTTTCTCCTGAACGCAGGTCAGTCCTAGCGGCTGGAGTCATCATAGCGTTCAGCATTCCATCTCTGCCTTTAATATCCCCAACCGTGCTTGCGTTTAGTCTCAATGCTGCCGAAAAGCTTGGATGTAGAATGCGTGCCAGCCAACCTGTTACAGAATAACGATTTCCGAGAGCCCAGTTTCTTTCATTAGTGCCAAGCCGTATCGTTGCATTGGCCTGAGTTCCCCACGAAATGGCTCCAAATTGTCCAAGCCAAGTGATTGCTGGTAGCAGATCAAAAGTACCGGATCCAATCTGCATGGGATATGGTAGTTGCATCGGCATTCCGTTTGACGTTGGCAGTACGTTCTTCTCGGTGATCGATCCATTGGGAATGCTTAACATTGCGTTCAGGTGTAGAGATTGACCGTGATGGATAGAGTTTTCAGCTAGGCCTATCATCGCTCCGATTTTAGCGTCACCGAAACCGCCTGAAGAAGTGTTGAAACCCATACCCATGCGGTTCACGACACTCATAGAATTGCGGACAGCTGGCAACATTCCCATCAGTGTTATGTTATCCGAAAGGCCTACCATGATACCGAACATGTGCATTTCCATGTCCATTTCGGTCGGGGTCATCATGTACTTATAGGCACCGGTTGCTGATGTGATATCAGAGTCCTTTAGTGAAGTGGTTCCGTCCCGACTGCCCTCCATTCGCATTGTCATAAGACGGTACGAGAACATCACCTCGCCTTTTTCGTGCTTGTGGTCTCCCATTACTCCAATTGGAGCATGGCTGTCTACTCTGTTGGGACTCCATTCCTGTGCTGCTTCCTGTCCGGCCACAGAATTAGCAAGTGGCACGGACATTAGGACTGCTATAGAAAAAAGTGATATAAGAAATAGTCTAAATAAGATCATTGATCTCTCATTGTTATTAGTTAATTCCATATTTCGATCTGTATTATTGAATGGCCATAAGGAAAACATCAGATTCCCTTGATCAATCTTAGGTATGACTTATAACCACCTTGAGTGCAGTGGTCATACATACTCAGATTTATGGCCAAATGTTATTTGGAACCCGGCAAGATTGCTTGCATTGGGATCCTAGATTCCAGAATCAGATCGGAAGAGGGGGGGCGTTGGGAAAAGGAAGGGTGTAAGGCAAGATAATTCTAGGTCTTGTCAGGGATAACACGGGAAGACTTTTTTTAGAAATTAATGTCCCATATTGTTCCAGAACATTAAACGCATCTAAAGCCCAATCACCAAATTGAGGATGACACATACCCAGGCATGGACAGGGCATGTGGAGTGGCATCGATTTATGGTGCTCGTTTTTGCTAGCTGAGCTACTGTGTGAAGTCGGGTGTGTAGCAACAGGGGCGTGATCCCCATCCCTGTTTAGTGCATCATGGTGGGGACATGTACGTAACGGTCCCGACAAGGATCCAGCCAAAAACAATGAAAGGCCGATAGTTCCGATTATACGGAAGTGATTTGAAGAAGCCCTTGTTCTCATAATTGCCCAGTAAAATATTTTTCCTTCTTGCTTGGAATCAAGGAATAATATGATGATACTTTCCTCGCAATCCCAGATCTCGCTTCAAGAAGTTTTATTTTCAGGACTCCAATTCCTAGTCTGTCCTATCGGGCTTCTGGTAAAGTGAATCTAATGGTAGTACCCTTGCCAAGTTTACTCTCAGCTACGACTTCTCCATCCATTTCAGAAACCAGATGCCGAACGATCGCTAGCCCGAGGCCAGTTCCTCCAAAGTCTCTTGCTCTAGAGGAATCAGCTCGGTAGAAGCGTTCGAAAATCCGTGGCAGTGCATCGGCAGGAATTCCTTCACCATTGTCGGATACCGACACCTCGATCCTAGAGTCTTTAGTTGTCGAGATGTTGATTGACACCAGGCCTCCATTTTCAGTATGGCGTACAGAATTCTCGAGTAAGTTCCGGAATACTTGGAATAATCCTTCGCGGTCGCCTATGACTTTATTATCTCCGACAATATCAAATTTGATCTCGTCCTTGACCTTATTACTTGAGACCACCTCCCATGCTTCTCTCGCTATTTCCTTGATATCTACTGGGTCTTGCTGTCCAGTCCATCCGCCTGATTCTAGTTTTGACAAATCGAGAAGGTCTTCCACTAGGCGTTCGAGTCGGATTGTGTTTTTACGGATTGAATCAATAAACTCTCGCTGGATTTTTTTGGAGGGCTCATCTTCCAGTAATGTTTCCGCATAACCCCGAATTGACGTAAGAGGTGTTTTGAGCTCGTGCGATGCATTGGCTACAAAATCACGCCTTACCTGTTCGAGTTTTCTTATTTCGCTTACGTCGAGTAAGGTTGCTACGGCACCACCCAGATCCAGAGGGCGAGATGATACAAGCAATTGTCGGCCGTTGACTTCAACTTCGCCGGAAGCAATCCCCCTGTTCACGGAGCCTTCGAGCAGTGAGCGAAGTTTGTTGTTATGAATCACCAAGCCGATCGGGGCGGGAGTTTGTGTTTCCGGCAACTCCAAGAGTGCACGAGCGCTGCGGTTCATGCGCAGTACTCTGACATCTTCACTAAGTGCGATCACGCCTTCAGCCATACAGTCTATGAGCGCCTGCATTTCTTTGCGTTCATTCGTGAGTTCAGCTGATCGATATTGAAGTTCGTCAGTGAGTAGATTGAAGGCATCGGCCACATCTTGGAATTCAGCAATCCTACCTCTTGGTATGTTCAGTCTGTGGCTTTTCTTACTGAGACGTTTTATTCGATTAGCGAAAAGTGTCAGTGGCCTTGCTAGAGCTATACTGACTGCACAGGCGGCTACAAGGGATGATATGGCGGCAACTAGTACAGATGCACCTACGATTTTCTGGAGGACAACGAAAAAACCGATAATGCCCAAGAAACAGGCCAATAGTGTATAATGAATCTTGATGCGCACGAAGCTATGACCTTATGAGTAAATAGACCTGATTAACAGTAATAATAGGACAACTATTCCAGCTTTCTAGGAAGACTTCAGGCGATAACCAAATCCTCGGACAGTCATAATATCATCACCCGCTCTGCCAAGCTTGGAACGTAATCTTTTGATGTGCATGTCAACCGTACGAGTTTCAAGTCTGTCTGACGCACCAGACTCAACATCCCAAGCGTTTTCTAGGAGTTGTCTTCTACTTAAGGTCCTATCTTTACTCTCCATTAGTGTTTGTAACAAACGGAACTCGGTTGGCGTTAGAGATATTTCTTCACCTGATGCTGATATTTGCATGGAACTAATATCCATCCGGAGAGATCCAGCTCTAAGTATCTTCGCTCCTTTGTGACTTCCTGGTTCTTGTGTTCGCCTCAAAATTGCACGTACCCGCAACACGAGTTCTTGCGGGCTAAATGGCTTAGTCAAATAATCGTCAGCGCCTAACTCTAGGCCTATGATCTTTTGTTTCTGTTCCTTTTTAGCGGTCAACACAAGAACTGGTATTTCACTTGTCTCCGGTTCGTTTTTTAGGCTACTTAATACCTCATCACCACTAATACCTGGAAGCATACGATCAAGTATGATAAGGTCTGGAATTCCTCTCTCCACTATCTTTAGAGCTTCTAATCCGTCTAAGGCTGTCTCGACTCTAAAACCATTGCGAGTTAGTTGATAGGCGACTAGGGCAGCGATGTCAGGTTCATCTTCAACTACCAAGATTTTTTGAGGCGTGGAACTTGTTTCTAACGATGGCTTCTTAGGATCATTCACGAGGCTTAAGGCTCAGCTTTTATAGTGACTATCTCTAATAACTCCGCTGTCTAGATTATGACCGATAACATGTTTGATATAAGTGTAATTTGCCAGTTTTTTGTAATAACATATCCCTACTTATGTAACTTAAACGTAAATTAGGGTTTAGGTCATATATATATTGCTTACACAACTGACCTTAGTATGACTTTTATATAAGCTAATACAATATTAAGTGCCTTTATTTCCATCCTGTCTACCAGTGTGGCCAAAGTTCTATGGGTAAACGTAAAAAGCGTAAAAAGAAGAAGCAAAATCAGGCATGTGTCGAGGAGGATACGCCAAAGGTAAATAGTATTGTACAGCTGTTAAGTGAGATTCCGGCTGCGAGGCTTGATCTTCATGGCTTGACTGGATATCAAGCGAAGGCTCGGGTTCGCGATTTCCTTGCGACACATAGCAAGGTCTCTCGAGGTAGAGTGCTTCATATCATAACCGGAAAGGGCACGCATTCTGATGGGCCTGCTGTTCTGCCCGGAGTAGTAAGTCGTTTGCTTAGAGAAGATCTGAATGATGATTTGGATGAAATGGCAGGATTAGTAGGTGGTGGTGGAATAGCACTAAGAGTAGGAGGACAAAACAATGGGTAAGTTTTTTGATTGGCATAAAGAATATTGCGAGTTTTTCAAAGAAAAAATGGGGATATCACATTACGCAGTATATTGGATATCGTTCATGAAGGGATTAGTGATAGGTATGTTCGTATGCATGCTGCTTTCCTGAATTTATCTAGTTCTGCACGTAGCAAAAAGGAGATTTCGTCATGAGATCACTTAAGTTTTTTGGAGCTTTGTCGCTGATTCTATTAGCAGCCCAGTGTGCCCCGGCTAGCAATACAAGAACGGCGAGTGAAACGATAGCATCTAAGTACCATACTCTTACCGAGCAAGAAGTGGTGGATTTGTTGGTAGGATCTTGTATTCAGGCGACGCGGGGTTGTGGCACTGGTAACTCCATTTTGCGAGTAAAAGAAGCGATTGCTAAGGGTGCCACGTTTAACATGATTTCTCCGGAAGATCTGCCTGACGATTGGATGACTATAAGTCCTGCGATAATCGGTGGCGGTGGTGCTTGGGAGTACGTGATCGAGAGGACTAATGAACAGGGCATAGAGCTTGTTGAAAACACTAATGTCAAAGCTGTCCAACTCCTCGCTGACCACATTGATACAGATTTCAACGCTGTTGTTAGAGCCGAATCAGCGGGAGCAATGGTAACGGCCCTATTGCTCTCCTCTGAGCTTGGAATGCCAATTGTTGATGCATGTCTGTCGGTTCGTGCAAGACCCGAGGTCCAACAGCAAATACCTTGGTTGAAAGGTATTCCGACCACTCCCGTAGCTTTATTCACTCGTTGGGGCGATGAAGTCATTATCCAGAAGGGCATCGATGACTACCGTGCTGAGGATCTAGCACGAGGGGTAGCCGTCAGTAGCGGTGGTGGGGCCGCCATCGCCATGAATCCCATGACAGGTGCCCAGGTAAAGCACGGTACGGTTCCGGGCGCTCTTTCGGATGCGATACGTTTAGGTCGTACAGTTCGTGAAGCCCGAGAGCAAGAACGTGATCCTATCGAGGCACTAATCGAAGTGACGGATGGTTACAAGCTATTCCAAGGGATTGTCACCAAGTCCGATCAGCACGGGGACCGTGGTTTCAGTTGGACCGACGTAGAACTCACTGGAGTTGGTGAATTCGAGGGCCAAAAGTATCAAGTGTTCGTAAAGAATGAGAACATTGTATCTTGGTTGGACGGCCAAATAGACGTTACTTCTCCTGACTATATCTATAACCTTAATCCCGAAACTGGAGAGGCTGTAACAGGTGGGGGCTTGGGGGGATATCCTCTTGGGGACGAAGTTGTAATGGTAGGTGTAGCTGGACATCCTCTTTGGCTTACACCTGAGGGCATCGAAGTTATAGGGCCTCGACATTTTGGTTTCGATTTCGATTACACACCCATCGCGGAACTTCAAAAGAGACGGTCTGATTAGAACTGAGTAAAAAAAGGTTTATATAATTAATACCAGAGCAAGCTTGCGGTTGCGATTCTAAGGGTCAGATGGCAGAATCACATACTACTTTAAACCCATATTCCTCTTGGATTTAAACAATGAGAAGAAGAAAATTTCTCCAGCTATTCAGTGGCGT
>CEUZ01008867.1_pt1 | contig 13696 bp, 8 predicted proteins | sample 361511 | NCBI WGS metagenome assembly CEUZ01 (sample SAMEA2622822, study PRJEB7988) | marine metagenome | biome: marine biome (ENVO:00000447); feature: surface water layer (ENVO:00002042); material: "saline water (ENVO:00002010), including plankton (ENVO:xxxxxxxx)" | depth 5 m
TAGAAATTTTACATGGTATTCTATTATCGTAATCATTATGATACTGTATTATTTTAGAAGTCAAATTGGAATGCAAGATATGAAACCACCTATTGCAAATAAAAATCCTCATAAAAACATTGTCCATGGTAAAGAAAGAATAGACAACTATCATTGGATTCGTTTAAGTGATGAACAAAAATCTGCAAAAAATGCTGAAGGATGGCCAGATACCCAAACAATGGAGGTAGTGAGCTACATAAATAAAGAAAATGAATATACTAGGAATAAGTTAAAGCATACGGAAAAGCTTCAAAAAAAACTCTATAATGAAATAGTAGGGCGTATAAAAAAAGATGATTCATCTGTACCTTATTACGATAATGGATATTGGTATTATACGAAATATGAAAAAGGAAAAGAATACCCTATTTATTGTAGAAAAAAAGAAACGTTAGAAAATAAAGAAGAAGTGATGATTGATGTCAATCTTTGGGCAGAAGGACATGACTATTTTTCACTAAGAAATTTATCTGTAAGTCCAAATAATAAATTATTGGCATTTAGCGTTGATACTCTTAGCCGAAGAATTTATACAATGAAAGTTAAAAACTTAGAAACAGGTGAGTTATTAGGTGATGAAATTCATGGAACACAAGGCTCTGCTGCATGGGCAAATGATAATACAACATTTTTTTATACGGTAAAGAATAAGACTACTTTGCTTTCAGAGCATATTGCTAGGCATCAATTAGGTACAATGCAATCAGCAGATCAGATAGTATTTACTGAAAACGACGATTCATTTTATATTGGTGTTTATCGCACTAAGTCAGAAAAATATATTATTATTTACAATAGTAGTACTTTAGTGAGTGATTATCACATATTGAGCGCAGATAACCCTCAAGGAAAATTCAAACAATTTAGCCCAAGAGAAAAAGAGCATGAGTATTCAATTGAGCATTACAAAGATAAATTTTATATCGTAACAAACTGGAATGCGATGAATTTTCGATTAATGGAAACATTTGAAAACAAAACAGAAAAACAAAATTGGAAGGAAGTTATATCACATAGAAAAGATGTATTTTTAAATGATATAGATGTTTTTTCAAACTATCTAGTTGTAAGTGAGAGGAAAGATGGTCTGCCTCAAATCCGAATAATCAATCAAAAAAATAATAAAGAGCACTATCTTGATTTTGGCGAAGAGGTTTTTTCTGCTTATACATCTGTAAACCTTTCCTTTGATACTAATATTCTTAGATATCAATTTTCTTCATTAATTACACCTGCATCTACTTTTGATTATAATATGGATTCAAGAAAATCAATATTATTAAAACAGTCTGAAGTAGTAGGTGGATATGATTCTGATAAATACCAATCTGAAAGATTATATGTAACTGTAAGAGATGGTAAACAAGTACCGATTTCAATTGTTTATAAAAAAGGTCAGAAGAAAAATGGAAATAATAATTTATTATTATATGCTTATGGTTCATATGGTAGTACAATTGACCCTTCGTTCAACTCAAATCGTCTAAGTCTTTTAGATAGAGGATTTATTTATGCAATCGCTCATATTAGAGGAAGCCAGACCTACGGAAGAGAATGGTATGAAGACGGAAAGATGTTTAATAAGATGAACACCTTTAATGATTTTATTGATTGTAGCAAATTTTTGATTCAAAATAAATACACTGATGCTAATCATTTATATGCAATGGGTGGGAGTGCTGGTGGATTATTAATGGGGGCAGTAGTAAATATGGCGCCTGATTTATATAATGGAATCGTTGCTGCAGTACCTTTTGTTGATGTGATAAATACAATGATGGATCCATCTATTCCTCTCACATCAAATGAATGGGATGAATGGGGCGATCCTAGGAATAAAGATGAATATGATTATATGATGAAATATTCTCCATACGATAATGTATATAAAGTTGAATATCCAAATATGTTAGTTACTGCAGGATATTTTGATTCCCAGGTCCAGTATTGGGAGCCTGTAAAATGGGTTGCCAAATTGAGAGAATATAAGACTGGTGATAATGAACTATATTTATATACAAATATGGATGCAGGTCATGGAGGGAAATCTGGAAGATTTCGCCGATATAGAGAACTTGCTTTGAATTATGCATTTTTGATTGATCTAGCTGGAATAAAATATTAGAGTTTCTCATTAGATAATGAATCTTATATCTATTAATCCTGCTAACAATAAAAAAATAAATTCTTATGAAGAAATATCTAAAGATAGTATTAATCAAATTATTGATTCATCATTTAATACTTTTTTAGAATGGCGAAATAAAAGTTTTTCTTATCGTGCAAAGAAAATGAGACACCTTGCTGAGTTATTAAAACAGAAAAAAGAACTATTAGGACTTTTAATGACAAAAGAAATGGGTAAGCCAATAAAACAAAGTATAGCAGAGGCTGAAAAATGTGCATGGGTATGTGAATATTATGCTGATAACGCAGAAAATTTTTTATCTCAAAAGGAGATACCAACTGGGTCTACAAAGAGTTTTATTTCATTTCAGCCAATTGGAATAGTATTAGCAATAATGCCCTGGAATTTTCCATTTTGGCAAGTATTTCGATTTGCTTCACCGGCACTAATGGCGGGAAATGTTGGCATACTAAAACATGCATCTAATGTTCAAGGTTGTGCTATAGAAATAGAAAAATTATTTTTGGAAGCTGGGTTTCCTAAATTTGCCTTTAGCAATCTAGTGATTGGATCAAAAAAAGTCAGTAATGTGATTAAGAATTCCAAAATAAGTGCTGTCACTCTAACAGGTAGCACACCAGCAGGAAAATCTGTTGCATCTCTCGCAGGTTCATTATTAAAAAAAACTGTACTAGAATTAGGTGGTAATGATCCCTATGTCATTTTAGAAGACGCTGATCTAGATAATGCAGTTAAGTCATGTATTGCTGGTAGGATGCTCAATGCAGGTCAAAGCTGTATCGCAGCAAAACGCTTTATTGTTGTTCAATCTAGTCTGAAAGAATTTATTGATAAAGTTCATAATGAAATTAAAAAAATGAAAATGGGTGATCCTATTAATCCCGATATAAATATTGGACCAATGGTTAATAATATTGCCAGAGATGAATTGCATCAACAAGTTTTAATCAGTATTGAAAAAGGGGCAAAATTGCTATTTGGAGGTAAAATTCCTCAATTGGATGGTGCATTTTATCCTCCAACATTATTAGTTGATGTAGAGCCAGGTATGCCGGCATTTGATGATGAGTTATTTGGACCGGTTGCAGTAGTAATATCTGCGAAAGATCAAAGCCATGCCATAGAGCTTGCAAATAAAACGAACTTTGGTCTAGGCGCTGCTATTTTTACTAGAGATTTAGATAAAGGAGAAAATATTGCAACTAAAGAATTAGAAGCAGGCTCTTGTTTCGTTAATGATTTCGTTAAGTCTGACCCTAGACTTCCATTCGGCGGAATAAAAGAATCTGGATATGGTCGAGAGCTCTCAGAGTTTGGTATACAAGAATTTGTAAATATAAAATCAGTAGTAGTACAATGAATCGTCTTTTAATAATATTTCTATTATTTATTATATATTCCCAAGCGCAACAGATGGATCGGTTGTTCTGGAATGGTAGTGATTGGAGAAGAGTGGAAAAGGTAGCCAATTATGATCCAGAATTAACATATATGATGAAAGTTGGATATATTAATGGAGTATTAGATGGAAGATTATTTTATTATTTAAAAGCATGGACAATGGAGCATACTTTTGCAGATAGTCTATACGCAGAGACTGTAGATTATTTGTCCCCAAGAGAATTAGTAAAGGTTTTAGATAATTTTTATGCAGATCCAATAAATGGTTATATCCCCTTACCTTCAGCAATTATAATATGTAATATGTTTGGTGAACGTATTCCTATGGGAAAAATTGATGAATATATTCGTCATTCAAAGGAATGGATAAATCGAATGATACTAGAAAATAATAAGTAGCATTACGATGTTTTCCCGCAAAATAATTTTAGTGGGATATATGTTTGCTATCCTTTTTGCTCAAAGAGATAACCGTATATTTTGGGATGGAAGTAATTGGAATAGGATAGCGACAAAATTAGGTGAAGGAAGTAAATCAGTTTCTCAGATTAAAGCAGCTCATTTAAATGGTATATTAGATGGAAGATTATATTATTATTTAAAAGCATGGGAGGTTGAGCCTTCATTGGCAGAAGTTGCCTATAATGATCCATTAGACCTCCTACGGCATAAAGAATTAATTCATTCTTTAGATAATTTTTATTCTGATCCTAAGCACAATTCAATACCTGTGATTTCAGCAGTTATTATTGAAAATATGAGAATTGGCGGAATTTCAGATAAAGTGATTTATAGATATATTGAAGAAACAAGATTCTGGGTAAGTAGCATTCGAGCAAGTGTAGATTCAATATCTGTTGAAATTCTTGCCGCAAAATTAGATAAGCACTTGTCAAAACCATTTGATATTAGTGAAAGATATGGACGTGGACCAGATTATGAGCGAAAAGAAATTCTGATCAAACCTAGGTCACCTATAAAGAGAAGTGAAAAAGATAAAAAATCTTTTTGGTATCATAAATTTACTAAAGGATGGGGTATTGGAATATCTGGAGGAATAAACCAGTGGAATACTATTGATAGTTTAAATTCATCTGGATCAAATTATAATTTTATGATCAAAACTCCTTTACATTTTAGAACTAATAAGCTTGAATCAATAATTAAAATTGAGACAGGGGTGGTAAATTTTTCTTCAAATCTAAATGGCCAACAAAATGCTATATATATTCAAACTGGTCTTCGTAATTCAAGTATATTTTTAATAAATAGAATAAAGCTTGAAATAGGAGCTGGATCTGTAATTGGAAGTAGATCATTTAGCAGTGGAATCATCTTGTCTTTAAGGAAAGAAGATAAACTTAATCTAATAACAAGATTTATTTCTGCTGGGACTTCAATAGAAACTCAATTACCATCCAATTGGGTTTTGTTTTCCATTGGATTTAATTTTTAATCTACCCGATAAAAACCAATAGCGGGATGATAGGTATAAACTCTATAATCATTTTGAAAGCGTACTTTAGCAACATAAAATTCATATCGATCAGGTTTTGGAGTGCTTAATGGAAATACTTTATATTTAGAAACTGATTGGTTTGATTTTAGAATTCCATCTAAAGATTCTAAGAATGTTATACGTTTTTCAGATATTACTTTTCCTTTAGGGTTAATTCGTAAAATAAATCCATCTAATTCAGTTATATCTCTTTTAGAATTATTATCAATTTGGACTACGATACGAATTTGATTGTCATTTACAATCCTCTGCCTAAGATCAATATCAAGTGATCCTTGGATATTATTGTTTGCATGAAGGAAAGTAAAGAGACTTAAGAATAACATTATATTCATAGGTAAAATTCGTAAGCTGAGTATAAAATCAAAAGGAAAAGTATATTGGATCATTATTAAAAGATAGTAGTTTAAATGATTTGAAATCTATTTTTAATAATAAAGTAATAAAGTGGTAAAACATATTGAAACGTGTAAAATTAACTAATACACATTTAATTCTATTCATTCTGACATTTATTTCAACTCTAATGGCAGGGTCTATAATGGATGGTGGAAATCCTTTAAGAAATTTTTCTGATATTTATTTGGGTATTCCATTTTCTTTAACATTAATGTTAATTTTAGGTTGTCATGAATTTGGACATTATTATTATGCACTTAAGCATAATGTAGATGCTACGCTTCCATATTTTTTACCCGCACCTCCATATTTCTTTATTATTGGAACATTTGGTGCATTTATCAAAATAAAATCTCCTATATATAGAAAAGATGCTCTATTACAGATTGGCGCAGCAGGGCCAATAGCGGGATTTATTATTGCTGTACCATCTTTGATTATTGGTCTACTGTTATCGGAAGTAATATTTATTAATGATCAATACCAGGGCATAATTCTAGGTGATTCTTTATTAATGAAATTATTTACAGCTATTATTTTCCCAGATCTTTCCGAAGGATACGATGTTTTACTGCATCCGATAGCATTTGCTGGATGGATTGGATTATTGGTAACGATGCTAAACTTGTTACCTATTGGACAACTAGATGGAGGACATATAGCTTATGCAATGCTAGGAGGAAAACAAGAGCTTATTGGTAAAATAGCGCTCTTTGCTTTATTTCCTCTTAGTTTCTTATCTCTCAACTGGTTAGTTTGGGGTTTATTAATTTTGGTACTAATGCGATCTGCAAAACATCCACCTATCCAGGATATACTTACACCGTTATCTAGAAAAAACAGATATACAGGTTATTTATGTTTACTAATTTTTATATTATGTTTTATTCCAACTCCATTTCAAATATAGGATGAAATATTTCTATATAATTATTTTTATTTCTGGATTGTTATTATCCCAATCTAGGATACAGGAATGGAAAGCATATACATCTCCTTTGCATATAAATGATTTGACTGAATATAATGATTTAATTATTTGCGCAACTAATGGTGGATTGCTTCTTTATGATAAAAATAAAAAAAACTTTACAACTTTAACTGTAGTTGATCAATTAGTAAGTACAGGGGTAAATATTATAGAAGTAGAAAATGATAGCTCTATATGGCTTGGAGGATTAAGCCCAGATGGATTCATTCAAGTTTATGATATAAAAAATAATCTAAGTATATCACAATTTGATTTTGATCTAACAGAAATTATAGATATTTCTATTGCAGACTCGATCTGTTTTATTGCATTTCTTGATAATCAAGACTGGGGTGTTATGGAATTTATCGTTTCTGATAATAAATGGATTTATAGGGATATTTATAGGAATTGGCCTATAAATTTTGATTCAATTAACTCTATTGAAATTTCAGGTGATAAAATATTAGTTGGGACAAGCCAAGGTCTCTTAATTGGGAATTGGAAAGAATCTAATTTAAAGGATCCTGGCAATTGGCAACAATTTCAAATAGAATTATTTGGAGAGGTTCGTCTAATAGAATCAAATATAAATAATGTTTTACTATTGTATAATAACGGTATATATGTTTTAAATCTAGGAGAAGAGATTTCATTAGAAATAATTTGGAATTATTTAGATCCATCAGAACAATTAATTGAAGTAATTAAAGATTCCGAAGGAATATTTTGGGGAATCCTTGCTAATAAAATTATCAGATTAAATCTTACAGGAATAGAATGGAGTCTAAATACAGAAAATAATTATTCCTTCACTTCATTATCAGGACTTTCCAAAGACAAATTATATATTGGGTCAGAATTAGGAATTATGGTTTTAGATAAAGATACTAAAGTCATTGATCATGAAATCCCAAATGCTCCTTTAACAAATCAAATATCTGCTTTAACTATACTAAATGATGGAAGATTAGTTGCAGGATCCAAGTTTGGTATTTCTATAAAAGAATCATGGGGTTGGAGAAATATTACGGAAGGTGATGAAATAAATATTTCTAGCTCTTTTAATCCCCAAAGATATGCCGTTGATTATTTACCAATAAATTTTGGTGGTTTTATTTCAGATTTGGAACAGGGTCCAGATGGTCTACTTTATTGTGCAATAAGAGGGACCTACCCTGAGCCACGACGCCATGGTGGAGGTATTGTAATTATTGATATTGATAATATAGAAAATTTTACACTCATAGATACTGCATATTTAGATTATTATGCAGATGAATATATGATAGTAAAGGATATCGAGTTTGATCAATTAGGTGTAATGTGGGCAGCAAATACTTATTCAACAACTAGAAGAAGCCCAATTGCACTTAAAGATATGAATAATGTATGGGGTTCAATTAATCTAGCTAGTTCTAATAATCTCTTGAGTTATACACCTAACACTATTGGATTTGATTCATTTAATCGAGTATGGATTGGTTCATTTGAAGATGATCTAAATAGTCCACCAGCAAAAAATGGTGGTTTAGTATTTATGTATTATGAAGGAAGTATATTAGAGCCATCTTCTACTGAATGGGGGCAAGTTGATATTAATCCAGGCTATAATAATAATACGGTATGGTCTTTAGTGATTAACGATGAAGATATTTTATATATATTAACACCTATAGGATTAAAACAAATAACTCTACAGTATTCTAACTCAAATCCTATAAAACGATATGGTTATACATATTTTCCAAATATTTCATTTGGCAAAGGATCTAAACTAAATATTGATTCTAGAAATAATATATGGGCTTCATCTCCAACAGATGGAATACATATTCTTACAGAGGCATCAACATATTGGCCTAGTATCGATGGTATTAATGAAAAAAATAGTCAATTATTATCAAACGTAGTATCAGATATAGCTTTTGATAATGATGAAGGTATTGCGTATATATCAACGAATAAGGGAATAAGTGTTTTACGTATACCTTTTTCGAAACCAAAGGAAAATTTTAATAAGATAAAGATTTTTCCTAGTCCATTTAGTTTGCCAAATAGCTCACCTCTTGTAATCGATGGATTAATGGATGGTGCTGAATGTAAAGTGCTAACTATTACAGGAAAAGTTTTAAGAACACTTAACGCCTCTAATAAAGGAATAAATGGATATCAAGCCTTTTGGGATGGAAAAGATGAGCAGGGAAGATGGGTTAGCACTGGTGTTTATTTAATAAGTTTTACAGAAATTAAAGGAAATTATGGTTTTGAAAAGATTGCAGTAATAAAAAACTAATAACTTTATAACGATGGTTTTCTTTGAACAAATTCAGGCATCAGACCAAATTCTTGCTCTAATTCATTTGCAATTTCTCCAATTATTTTTTTTCGTTCATTATATGGAATAAACGCACTTTTGATAGCCATAATTATCATTTCTCTAAAATCATGTAGTTTAAATCCAAATAATTCATGGGCAAGTAGATATTCATTAGTGAGATTAGTACCCGACATTAACCTATTATCTGTATTTAGAGTAACTCGAATACCTTGATCATAGTAGTACTTTAAAGGATGAAATTTTAATGATCGTATAGATCTTGTTTGCCAATTGGATGTTAAACATACTTCTAATGTTATGCGGTGGTCATTTACATAATTCATTAAATCTTTATCCTCTTTAAGTCTTGTTCCATGTCCAATTCGATGAGCTCCACAATGATGAATTGCTTGATGGATTGAACTAGGACCAAATGCTTCACCAGCATGAATGGTTGCATTAATATTATTATTCAAAATCATATAAAATGCTTCCCGATGATCCTTAGCAGGATAATTTTCTTCAGCTCCAGCAAGATCAAATCCAACAACACCTCTATTTTTGTATCGGACAGTCAAGTCTGCAAGCTTTAGGGATGCTTCCGAAGATATATTTCTTATTCCACATACAATGATACCTGATTTAACACCAAAATCTTTTTCACCGCGTTTTAAACCTTTTCTTACAGCCTCAACTGAGTCACTAATTGTCATCCCTTTTTCTGTATGGAGAATGGGAGAATATCTTATTTCTATATAACGAACGTTTTCTTTAAAAACATCTTCAATTAGCTCATAAGAAGTTCTCTCGAGTGCTTCAGGCGTTTGCATTACACTCAAAGTGATATCAAACCTTTTAATATAATCTTCTAATGATCCTCTTTTTTTGCCAATAGTCAAAAGTTTGGATAATTTATCCGGGTTAGAGGTAGGTATATTTATTTTATCCTGATTGGCTAAATCTATAATTGTAGGGATTCTTAATGAACCATCAAGATGACAATGGAGTTCAACTTTAGGAAGTTTTTGGAGAAGTGATTTGTTTACTTTCATTTTTTTGTCGCAGTATTATAAATCCAATAGATAATTGCTAGGAAACAAAATATACCTATCAAATCATATCCAGGGAATGCTGGCCACCAATCTTTAGTCCCAGTTATAAATATTGGAACTGCGATAAAAATTGCCATTAAAGTTTCTCCTGTTATTAATCCTGAAGCCAACAGTAGCCCATTTTCTTCAGAAGCTTCAGAAGTTCCTGCTTTTGTTGCAAGATGATTTATCATTCCACCAATAAAAATTGGTACAGTTAGTTCAATTGGCAAATATATTCCTACTGCTACAGCTAATACAGGAATACGAAAGTCTGATCCACGTTTTTCTTGTCTTATATCTAGTATAATGATCACAATTGCTATTACTGCACCTATATAAACAAAATTCCAAGGTAGATTCCCAGAGAATACACCATCAGCGACTGATTTCATCAGAGTTGCTTGTGGTGCAGATAATGATGGTGAACCGATAGTATATGCTGTATGCAAAATATCTAGAACTAGCCCAAGAACAATGGCAGAGCTAAGAACTCCAATAACCTGCATAATTTGCTGCTTCCATGGAGTAGCTCCAACTATGTAACCAGTTTTTAAATCTTGCAGATTATCTCCTCCAATTGCAGCAGCACAACATACAATAGCTCCAACCATTATTGCGCCTGCAGATCCAGCATTATTATCTGATCCTAATAGAATTAATAGTAATAAAGATGAAAATAAAATTGTTGCTATAGTTACACCTGATATAGGATTATTTGATGACCCTACAACTCCAGCCATATATGCAGCCACTGCAGAGAATAAAAAACCGAAAATCATTAAAATGAATGTCAATAGTATTGCAATACCCACAGAATGAATTATATCTACATAAAGTAGGAATACTGGTATTAGCATAATAATTAAAACTATCCCAACATAATTAATAGGAATATCTCGTTCTTCATTTAGGGCATTGACTCTTGAACCTTTTATTGCATTTAAGCTATCTTGAATTCCAATAATCAGGGGATTAAAAAGTTTAATCAGTGACCATATTCCACCTATAACCATGGCTCCCACACCTAAATATCTTATTTTTGAATTCCATATTAAATATGCTGCCTCTAGAGGTTCTCCTTCAAAACCATTTATAGCAGAATAAATAGGTATTGCTATACCCCATGAAATAAGACCACCAACAACTACAAGTATTCCAATGTTTCGTCCTACTATAAACCCTACAGAAAGTAAAGCAGGAGATAAATTTGTGCCCAATCCAAATATAGCATTCCCTATATTTATTGCTTTTTCTAACACTACATTCCACATAGAAAAACCAAGTTCAGATAATTTCATTAATCCGCCAGCTAAACTGGATATCATAATCATCTTCAATCCATTACTAGATCCATTCCCAGAAACTTTTCTAGCTTTTTCACCTGCTTTTAATACTTCTGCTGTTGCAATACCTTCCGGGTATTGCAACTTTGCAACTAAAATAAATGCTCTTCGAAGTGGGACTGTAAACATTACACCAATGATACCACCTATAGCTGAAATTTTTGCTACTTCGAGATAATTAAAACTTTCCCAGTATCCCATCAAGATTAAAGCAGGGATAGTAAATATTACACCAGCTGCTAGCGATTCTCCGGCAGAAGCTGCAGTCTGTACAAGATTATTTTCTAAAATATTTGATTTTTTAAATAAAGCAAGTATTCCCATGGATATAACAGCTGCTGGAATTGAAGCTGATACAGTCATACCAGCAAATAAACCCAGATATGCCATAGCGCCAGATAATAACATAGATAATACTATTCCAAGGACTATTGCTTTAAAGGTAATTTCATTTTTCATGTTTGTATTTCAAATTCGATTACCATAAAGTAGGAACATATTATAATCTTAGCAAGATTGATAATTTTCTTTCATGTTTGGCTGAAAAATCTTTCTATGTAAATTCTCTACAACATGGGGTGCTATTTATTTTTTAAATAGCTGAGAGTAAACCCTTTGAACCTGATATGGATAATGCCAACGTAGGGAGACGCTATGCATCTTAAATCTTTCAAGCTTGTTCTATTCTTTTTCTCATCAATACTTTTTGCTCAGATTTCTGGTACTGTTACAGATTCTGTTAGTGGAAAGCCAATTGAAAATGTTAACATAACAAATGGTGTTATTGGAGCTACAACAAACTCATCTGGTAATTTTTTAATTAATGTGCCCGCAGATACAGAATTAGAATTTTCCCATATAGCATATAAGTCTAAATTAATGATTGCAAAAGAAGTTATATCAGTGAAGCTAGTTGCAACTGTTATTGAATCAGATCAAATAACTGTAAGGGCAGGACTTTCAGATGAATCACTACAAAATTCAGTTACTAGTGTTCATATTATTACCGATGAAGAAATTCGTGATTCTGGATCTGATCATTTTCAAACATTAACAGATCAAATTCCAAATGTTAATTGGTCTGGGGGGACAAGTAGACCAAGATACTTTCAGATAAGAGGAGTTGGAGAAAGAAGTCATTATTTTGGTGAAGGCCCACCAAACTTTTCAGTGGGGTTTGTTATCGATGATATGGATTTTAGTGGATTAGGAATGATAGGCCATTTATATGATCTGAATCAGATAGAAATTTTCAGAGGACCTCAATCATCTGTTTATGGGGCTAATGCTTTGGCAGGATTGATTTCAATTAAATCTAAAGATCCTATTGATCAATTTGAAATGGAGGCATCAACAAGCTTAGGATCGGATAATCTTTATGGTATAAATAGCTTAATCAATCTGGAATCTATATATGGTCTAAAAATTAGAGTATCGGGAAGTTATAATTATAGTGATGGATTTAGAGAAAATTTATCTAAAAATGTTTCCAATACAAATAAGCGAGAAGAATTGTTTTCTAGAATGAAATTGAATTTTAAATCCAATAATAAATTAAATCTTCTCGCAACATTTATTTATTCTGAATTAAATAACGGATACGATACCTGGGCACCTGATAATAATAAAGATTTCAAAACTTATAGTGATGATGTTGGCCAAGATAGTCAAACATCTTACGGCTATTCTTTACGTGTTGATTTTAATGGATATTATAACACTACGCTTATAACATCATTTACTAATACTGATTTAGTACATTCTTATGATAGTGATTGGGGAGATAGCCTTTATTGGGCAATAAATCATAATTGGAGTCCAGAGTCTTTTCCAGATTCTTATTATACATACAAATATTTTGATCAAAATAATAAAAGTCGTTCAAATTTCACTCACGAATTACGATCTTCATTTGGCCCTGTTTTATTTGGAATTTATTATAAAGATTTAAATGAAAAAGATACGGCCATCGGTTGGCTATTCAATGGAGCGGCTACTGACGCAACAAGTGATTTTCAATTTAGGACTATGGCTGCCTACTCACAATTTAGACATAAATTTTCATCTTCATTTAATTTTAAGGCTAACTATCGAATTGAAAATAGTCAATATGATTATAATGGCACTTCACAAGGTTACAATGAATATTGGGAGAAAGTATTTTTAGATTCAGTTACATTTAACACGAATGAAAGAATGATCGGTTTTCGTGGTGCATTCACCTATGTAAAAAACCTTTCAACAAGTTATTATACTTCGTTTTCTCAAGGCTATAAATCTGGAGGTATAAACCAACAACCTTATTTAGCTGATTCTAGCCGACCTTATAAGCCTGAATTTATTCAAAGTATTGAATTTGGTTTTAAGCGAAATTCAGATACATATAGATCAAATTTTACCTTCTTCTTAAGTAGACGAATAGATCAACAGGTTTCAGTATCAAGCCAACAAGATGAAGG
>CEUZ01043634.1_pt1 | contig 13694 bp, 13 predicted proteins | sample 361511 | NCBI WGS metagenome assembly CEUZ01 (sample SAMEA2622822, study PRJEB7988) | marine metagenome | biome: marine biome (ENVO:00000447); feature: surface water layer (ENVO:00002042); material: "saline water (ENVO:00002010), including plankton (ENVO:xxxxxxxx)" | depth 5 m
CAAACTCTATTACGCCATTCAAAATCTTCAGCTGGTTGTAACCAGTTTAATCTACCAGCATAATCTAGTCCTGGTGATTCATGAGTTACAGTTCCATAGCCATATCTCTCATTCATAACTTCTTGAGTAGATTTTTCTATAAAAAAGTTAGCCCATGCATGAGCTAATTCTTCATCAGCTCCAGCTGTCATTGCCCATGTGTCAAGCCATCCAATTCCACCTTCTTTAGGAATAATATACTTAACATTATGACCCATATCTCTTAGTGCAACTTCCTGAAATTCTCCCATCGAGAACATAAGCGAAATTCCTCCACTGTCCCAAATTTGATTTCCTTCATCAAATCCAGCAAAGTAAGTCACTACTAATTTCTTTTGAGCAATTAAAGTTTGTTTAACTTGCTCCATTTCAGCTTCTGATAAATTATATGGATTATCCATACCTAAATAAATTGCGGTATTAACAATGTTATTATTTGTGTCATCTAACACAATCATTTTACCTGCATTAGCAGAGTCATGCATTACTGACCAAGAGTCAACCCCACCTTCACCAAACTCATCAACATCATAAATTAATCCTAATGAGCCCCATGAAATTGGAACACCGTAATAACCACCATCTATCTCAACTTCCTTTACACTTTGGAAAGCTGGCATTAGACCACTAAAATTTGAAAGTTTACTTTTATCATAAGCTTTTAATAAACCGGCTCCATGATATCTTGGAAATAAACTTGTATCTATTGATACTAAATCAAAGTCTTCTCCTTTGCTTGCTTGAGTTAAAGCAAATAGCTCATCAACACTACCCACATATTTAACTTTTACTTTAGCGTCATATTTTGCTTCAAATTCATCAATCCATTCTTGTTCCGCATATCCTTCAAAACACCCAAGACTTAATTCTCTTGCTGCTTGTGAAGAAAAAGCAAACGAAAAAACAAAAATAAATGATAAAAAAGAATAGATTAACTTTTTCATTATACCTCCCATAAAAATAATTAATTTATATAATCAGTTAATTTTATTTAAGTCAAATCTAGAATGCTGAATATTATATTAAATTCATATTTAAAACTATGATTTATAAATAAAAAATCAAAACTTCCTTAGTTTTTCATATCATCTTAATGATATAGTAAGATAATAGCTTGAAACATATAAAAAATATTTTATCATCATGGCTAATTTATGAATGATATTTTAGAATTAAAAAATATTTCAAAACATTACGGTAAAACAAAAGTTTTAGAAAATATTAATATAAAAATAAAAAATAATGAATTTTTCACTATTTTAGGTTCTAGTGGATCTGGAAAGTCAACAATTATTAGAATGATAGGTGGTTTTGCAAAACCAACAAATGGTGAAATAATTTTTGAACATAACAATATTAATGAAATACCTATTTTTAAAAGACCGTTTAACACTGTATTCCAAGATTATGCACTGTTTCCAAATATGAATGTTTTTAATAATGTTGGTTTTGGTCTTAAAATAAAAAATATAAATAAAAACTTGATTAAAGATAAGGTTTTAGAAGTATTATCAATTGTGGGTTTGGAAAATTTTTCTAATCGAATGCCTCAAGAATTATCAGGAGGACAACAACAAAGAGTAGCTCTTGCCAGAGCAATAATTTGTGAACCAAAAGTAATTTTATTAGATGAACCATTAGGAGCCTTAGATGCTGAACTTAGAAAACAAATGCAACTATTTTTAAAAGAAATTCAAAAAAAAATTAAGATTACATTTATTTTTATTACTCATGATCAGGAAGAAGCAATATTTCTATCAGATAGAATTGCCGTTTTATATAATCATAAATTTGAACAAGTTGGATCTCCAAAAGAATTATATTATTCGCCTCAATCTACTTATATGGCAAAATTTTTTGGTGAATGTAATTTATTTAAATGTCAAGTAGTCGAAACTTATAATGAATTGGTTACATTAAATTCTGAATTTGGTAAATTTAAAACCAAAACAAATAAAGAATTACAAATCGGAGATGAAGTTATTTATGGTATTAGACCTGAAGAAATATCTTTAACAAATAATGAAAATGAAAATAGCTTAGAGCTAAAGGTTAAAGAAATAGATTTTAAAGGATCTACTTCAACTTTGAATTTATTAAGTAAAAATTCAAATACAAATATTAAATTGCAAAATATAAGTTCAAATATTTCTAAATCTCTATCAGAAAATTCTGTCGTTTATATAAAATTCAATGAAAACACTGGAAATATTTTTTTAAAATGAAATTAATATCTGACTATTTTAGAACATCGATATGGACAGTTATAAGTTTTATTTTAGTGATTTTTTTAATATTGATACCTTTAGCATCTTTCTTGTCTTATTCTTTTTTTACAGTTGATGGACTGGATATTAATCATGAATTTAGTTTAGATAATTATAAAGAATTCTTTATTGATGAAATTTACATAAACACATTTGTTAGAACAATTTTTTTAGCATTAGTAGTAATGTCTAGCTGTATATTGCTAGGATATCCTGTAGCATATTTTTTAGCAAGATATGCTGGAAGATATAAATATGTAATTCTACTGATGTTAATTATCCCTTTATTCATGAGTTACATTATTAAAATTTACATGATGAGGTCTATTCTAGGTTATTCAGGACTTATTAATAAAGTATTGAAAATGATGGGTTTGATAGAAAAACCTCTTGAATTTTTTTTATGGAATCAAAATTCTGTTATAATTACACTCGTAATTATACTTTTACCATTAATCATTATTCCCACCTTTACTTCTTTGGATAAAATACCAAAAAATATAATAGAAGCTTCTTTTGATCTTGGTTGTAAACCCTTTCAAGCTTTTCGTTATGTAATTTTTCCTATTGGGTTTCCTGGTTTAGTGGTTGGTGGGATATTTGTATTTATATTAGCACTTGGTGACTTTGTTACACCACAATTAGTTGGGGGTACTTCTGGCTTTACTTATGGTAAAATAATTTATAGTAATTTTGGCATGGCATTTAATTGGCCTTTTGGAGCAGCCCTTGCAAGTATTTTATTGTTTGTATCCGTAATAATTATTTCTTTAACAAATTATTTAACCAAAAAACTAAAAGCATGACAAAACTAGAAAACTTTACAAAATATATAATGGCTATTCTAACTGGACTAATTGTAGCTGCTCTTTATGCTCCTATAGTAATGACAATATTTTTTTCATTTTATAAATCTAGAAAAGGAAAAGTAAACTGGGATTCTTTTTCATACGAACCATATACAAAACTAATTTTTGAAAAACAGATTCTGGAGTCTTTATTGAATTCTTTATATGTTGGTGGAGTAACAGTAATTTGTTCAGTTATTATAGGTTTTTATTTTGCTAATTACTATCACACTAGTAGAGGTAAAATGAAAGAATTACTTCAATTTATAATTTTTCTTCCTTTTTTGTTGCCTCCTATAATAACAGGATTATCTTTATTAATATTTTTTAGAGAAATTAATTTACCAAGATCATTAAATACAGTTGTTATAGGTCATACTATATTTGTATTAGCAATTGTTTTTAAAATAATACTTAATAAATTAGAAACACTAAAACCGTCATTAATGGAATCAGCATATGATTTAGGAGCCAGTAAAATACAAGCATTTTGGTATGTTTTATTACCTAATATCAAGTTATCCTTAATAATTGCAGGACTATTAGCTTTTACAATTTCTCTAGATGAAACTTTAATTACTTTATTTTTGATTGGAAATGATACAACATGGCCAATTAAATTATGGGCAAAAATGAGGGTAGGTTTTTCAAAACAAGTTAATGCTTCAGTAACTTTGATTTTGATTCTAACTTCTTTTTTAGTTTTATTAATTGCAACTATAATTTCAAGATCTGAAAAAAGGATAATGTACTAATGGATAACAACAAAAGATTATTAAACAAAAAAGCAATTGTTACTGGAGGAGCACAAGGAATAGGTGCTGGTATAGTAAAAAGATTATATCAAGAAGGAGTTGAAATTATTATTGCTGATTTAAAAAAAGATGTAGCTGAAAAATTAATTAATGAACTAGATAACAATAAAGGGCAAATTAATTTTTTTGAAGTGGATGTATCTGATGAAGAAAAAATTATAAATTTATTTAATTTTACAAAAAATAAATGGGGTCAATTAGATATACTAATAAATAATGCAGGAATAGAAGAAGGTTATTTAATTAAAGATCAAACCTATGAAAAATATAAAAAGACTATAAACATAAATATGAATGCATCTTTTTTAACATCGAAGTATTCTTTATCTCTTTTTGAGAAATCTGGTGGAGGCAGAATAGTTAATATTACCTCAATACAAGGAATTAAAGGCTATAAAGGAAATATCGCATACAACACAGCAAAAGGTGGTTTAATTAATATGACAAGAGTACTTGCTGTTGAATTAGCAGAAAAAAATATTTTAGTTAATTCTGTTGCGCCTGGGTTTATTAATACTCCAATGGCAATAATGAAAGATGGAGTTTTTGAAGGAGATACAGATTGGTTTAAAGATGTGTATATGAAATATGAAAAATTACCTATAGGTAGATATGGGCAACCTGATGATATTGCCGGAGCAGTATATTTTTTCTGCTCCAAAGACAGTAAGTATGTAACAGGTCAAACATTACTTGTTGACGGTGGTGTATCTAGCACTTTTTAGTAAATGAGAATTGAAAAAATTGAAGTCTATGTAGTTGGACCTGAAGATATACATTATACATGGTCTGAAGATATCCCAGAAGTGTATCAAAGTAATACAATAATAAGAATTTTTACTAATGAAGATATAATCGGTGAAGCAGCTGTTTGGAATGCAACTTATTTTGAATATGATAAATATACAGCTGAATCTTTAAGACACTTATTGCCAATTTTAATTGGTAAAAATCCTTTAAATATAAATGAAATTTTATACGAAATTAGACCAAGGGTATTTCCTCAACCTCCTGGGGCTCAGGCTCTTATTGATAATGCTTTATGGGATATTACTGGGAAAAAAAATAATTTACCAATATATAAACTATTAGGAGGAAACCGAGATAGAATTGAATCTTATGCAAGCACAGTTATGTATGACACAATAGATGAATATCTTAAGGTTATAGAAGATATGCAATCCCAAGGATTCAAAGCTGTTAAATTTCATACTTATTGTGTTCCAAATAAAGACTTAGAATTAGCTAAAGTTGCAAGAGAAGCTTTCCCTCACATGGCTTTTATGTTGGATGCTGAAAATAATTATGATTTAGAAAATTCAATTAATGTAGCTAAAGAATTAGAAAAATTAGAATATACTTGGTTTGAGGCGCCTCTCCCAGATTATGATTTTGCAGGATATAAAAAAATCACTGAAAGTGTTGGGATTAAAGTAATACCCTCTGGTAATTGGGTTGTTGATCTTCAACGTTTTTCTGAAGCTATTAATAACAAAATCTGGTCCGCAACAAGAACAGACATGGCTATGATTGGTGGTATAACAAATGGTAAAAAGGCTATGGATTTATCTGCTGCAGGAGGTCTAGACTGTGAAATAATGTCATGGGGGTATACTTTGGTCTCTGTAGCAAATTTACACTTAATGTTATCATCTCAGAACTGTTCTTACTATGAGCAACCTCTTCCTTATGAAACATTTGAATTTGGAATGAAAGATGTTTTAAGAACAAATAATGATGGTTATATGTATGCTCCTACAAAACCTGGGCTAGGTATGGAAATTAATTGGGATCAAATGAAAACTAAAGTTATTCATTCTTTTGTATGTGACAAAAATAAAAAAATTGGCCATGTACATGCTTAATAAAAATAATTTTAATTTATTTTTATAAACTTAATTTGTAAATTTTTTGTGCATTTGCATTTGCAATTGCCTCTGCTTCATTATCCGATAAGTTTGATAAAATCTTTCTTGTTACACTTATCCATTCTTGAATACCTTGGCCTAAATTTACTACTGGCCAATCACTTCCCCAAACAATTCTATCTGCACCAAAACAATTTAAAACATGGTCAACATATGGTTTGATGGTTTCTAACGAAGATGTGCCTGGTGCACAATATGCCATTAATCCTGATAACTTACATACAACATTAGGAAGTTCCGAAAGCGATTTAATTCCCTTGCTCCATTCATCTATTTCACCAGTAGCAATTGAAGGAACACCACAATGATTAAGTACAAGATGCATATCATCACATGCTTTTGCTAAATCAAAAGCAATTGATAGTTGTGTTGGTAGATAACACATATCAAAAGGTATTCCTGCTTTTCCAATTTTTTTTACATTAGATCTAAATGTTTCGCTTTGAGAAGTATCATCTGGCATAACATGAAGTATTCTTCTGAAGCCAGACACACCTATAGATAATGTCTCCTCTAACCATTGGTCAAAACTATTATTATCTTCAGGTCGAATTGAAAGAATTAAACCTTTAATACCATTAGAATCATTTTCCATTAGTGATTTAACAAAGTGTGCTTCTTTTTTATAATCAGGATCATCTACTCCTGTTTCCATAAATAATGTTCCTCCAACACCCAAACCTTCAGTTAGTTTTAGATAACTATCGATTGTAAAATCTTCAGTAGCTAATGGAGGTATATCTTTTGTCCAACTATAATTAGCTTCTTTTCTATAAACAAGATGTTGGTGTGTATCTAATAAATTTATCATTATTTTTAGTCTAACATAAATAAATATTTAGTAAACATTTTCATTCTTTATAAAAAATAAAACAAATCCTGAGGTAAGTATGAATAAATTGATTGTTATTTTTAAATAATATTTAAGAAAATTATAATTTAGAAATATCTATATCAAATAAGTAAAATTTGATAATATTTATCAATATTATTTATATTTATGAATATTCTTTTAACTGGTGGTGCGGGATATATAGGTAGTCACGTGCTTTTAAACATCATAGAAAATAATCACCAAGTAACTGTTATTGATGATTTATCAACAGGTCATAAAAATTTAATTCCTAAAGATATTCAGTTAATAAATTGCAATATTAATAATAAAGAAAATTTAAACAATGTTTTGAAATCAGAAAAATTTGATGTGCTAATGCATTTTGCTGGATTTGTAAAAGTAGAGGAATCAGTTCACAATCCTAATAAATATTTTTTAAACAATACGGACAATGCAATAAAATTATTTGAAACATGTTATGAAAATGGATTAAATAAAATCATTTTTTCATCTACTGCGGCTGTTTATGGAAAAACAATTAATAATAAACCAATATCTGAAGAAATAATATTAAATCCACTAAATCCATATGGTCAGTCTAAACTAAACACAGAAAACTATCTGATAAAAAACAAGGATAGATTTCATGCAACTATTCTTCGTTACTTTAACGTAGCTGGTGCTGATGCGAAACTACGAACTGGTTTAATTTCTAAAGAACCTACTCACTTAATTAAAGTCTTAAGTGAAGTAGCTGTAGGAAAAAGAGAAAAAATTTTAATATTTGGCAATAATTATAAAACAAAAGATGGTACTGCAATTCGTGACTATATACATGTAAGTGATTTGGCAGAAATTCATTTAGAATCAGCAAAAAATTTATTACAATCAAAAAAAACTAATATTTTTAACTGCGGTTATGGAAGAGGTTACTCAGTTCAAGAAGTGGTGGATGAAGGGAATAATATAACCGGAAACAAAATAAAATTTGAATATACTAAAAGAAGAGTTGGGGACGCAGAGCAACTAATATCAAATGTTGACAAAATTAAAAAGCATATTGAGTGGGAGCCAAAATATAATAATCTATCTTTAATTATTAGCTCTGCAATCAATTGGGAGAAAAAAATTTATGAAGAAAATTTATAAACGTACCTTTGTACGTAATGATAATAAAGAATTATTATTATTTGGTTATAAAAAACATTCTGAATCGGCATCTAAACAATTAGAGATTACTGAATTATCAAAACCTCATATGCGATGGAATCCTTCTAGAGAGGAATGGGTAACTTATTCACCAACAAGAAAAAATAGGACGGCCTTCCCACCTAAAGAATATTGTCCATTTTGCCCAGGTGCTGAGTTGAATTTTCCAACTGAAATACCTTTTAAAAATTTTGAAATTGCAATATTTCCTAATCGTTGGTCAAGCTTTAATACACATTTTTCAAATAAAATTATGAACGAACTACCAACAAAAAATTCTAATGGTAAATGTGAAGTTGTTGTTTATTCAGACCAACACTTAGATACCATTTCTCAAATGCCATTAGATAGAATAGAGTTATTACTTGAAGCATGGATTGATAGATACAATGAATTAATTATTAAGGATGATATTAAATATGTGATGCCTTTTGAGAATAGAGGGAATGAATGTGGTGTAACTTTACATCATCCTCATGGTCAAATTTATGCATACCCTTTTATACCTCCGGTAATAACAAAAGAATTAAATGCCTTTAAAAAGGAGAATTTTATTTTAAAATTTATGAAAAGTTTTGAGGAAAAATATTATGTATACAAAGATGAAAATGTAATAGCTGCTGTTCCTCCATTTGCAAGATATGCATATGAAGTGTGGATATTTCCTAAAAAACAATTATCTGGACCTTGGGAATTAAATGCTGAAGAAAAAAAATCATTTGCTTTAGCTCTTCATAAAGTTGTCAAAGGTTATGATTCTTTTTTAGGAAAAAAATGTCCTTACATAATGGGTTTACATGCAGCACCGAAACTTAATGATAAAAATTTTCATTTTCACGCAGAGTTTTATCCACCACTTCGGCATAGAGATAAGCCTAAAGTTCTTGCTGGCTCTGAATCAATGGCTGGTGTCTTTATTATGGATGTGCTACCTGAAGAATCAGCAAAATTATTAAGAGAATATATGCAATGACAACCATTGAAGAAAAAATTAATTATTACAAAGAAGGCTTAGATACATTTGATGAAGACATGGAAAAATACAAATTTCTACTTGATCAAGCAAAAAATTGCAAACCATTCCCGGAAGAATACAGACAGGACTCATTTTTAGTTTCAGGTTGTCAAGCTCAAGTGTGGTTAGTACCATATAAAAAAGATGATAAACTTTATTTTCATTCAGATTCAGATGCATTTATTTCAAAAGGTATGGTTACAATATTATGTGACATTTATGGAGGAAGAGCTACAAGTGAAATTATAAATACAGATTTAGATTTGCTAGATTCATTAAAATTAAATGCCTTATTAACACCAGGAAGGAGAAATGGGGTTTACTCAATGTTAATGAAAATCAAAGAATATGCTAATTCTTACAAATAATTTTTAAATATATTTTTTTTTCAATAAATTTCTTTATTAGGAAATTTGTTTTTATGATAACTATCTCAAACCTTAAAATTAATAATAATTTATATGATTTTATATCCAATGAAGTATTACCCGATACTGACATTGAACAAAATAAATTTTGGAATAATTTTGCTAAAATTGTAAATGAATTCGATCCGATTAATAAAACACTTTTAATAAAACGTCAGGATATTCAAAATAAAATAAATCAATGGCATAAAGCTCATAAAGACAGAGATATAAACATTGAAGAGTATAAAAAATTTTTAATTGAAATTAATTATCTTGTAGAAGAAGGGGAAGATTTTAATATTGATACAAAAAATGTTGATCCTGAAATATCTAACATATGTGGTCCTCAATTAGTAGTTCCTATAACTAATGCAAGATATGCACTTAATGCTGTCAATGCTAGATGGGGAAGTCTTTATGATGCAGTATATGGCACAAATACTCTAGGTAATTTGCCAAATCAAATTGAATACGATCCAAAAAGAGGGGAAAAAGTAGTAGATTATGTCAAATCGCATTTAGATAATTTTGCTCCTTTGAAAAACTCTTCATGGAAAAAAATAAAAGGTATTAAATTTGAAAAGAAAAAAATAAAATTTTATTTATCATCTAACAATACAACAACTCTTATAAATGAAAATCAAATTACAGGAATTAACTTAGATAAAAAAGGAGATTTAAATGAATTGTTATTAGTAAAAAACAATCTACATTGTAGAATTATAATTGATCCAGAGAATGCAATAGGGAAAATAGACCCGGCTAGTATTTCAGATGTAATTTTAGAATCAGCTATCTCATCAATATTAGACTTTGAAGATAGTGTAGCTACTGTAGATGCAGAAGATAAAGTTTTTGCATATAGAAATTTACTTGGCCTAATGAAGGGAGATTTAGAATCAACTTTTCTAAAAAATAACAAAAAATTCAAAAGAAATTTGAATCAAGATATAGAATTCATGAATCTTAATTGTGAAAAGAAGATACTTAAAGGAAGAGCATTAATGCTAATTAGAAATGTTGGTCATCTTATGACAACACCGGCAATTTTAACTCAAGAAAACAAAGAGGTTAGTGAAGGAATTATGGATGGTATTTTAACAGCATTGATCTCTATTCATGACTTTAAAAAAAATATTAATAAAAACTCAATTTATAATTCTATTTACATAGTAAAGCCTAAAATGCATGGTCCGGAAGAGGTAGAATTTACTATCGAACTTTTTAAAAAAATTGAAGAAATGTTAAATTTACCTTTGAATACAATAAAAATTGGCATCATGGATGAGGAAAGAAGAACAAGTGTAAATTTAAAAGAATGTATTCGTTCTGCTAAATCTAGACTTGCATTTATTAATACCGGCTTTTTAGATAGAACTGGTGATGAAATTCACACATCCATGCAAGCAGGAGAATTTATTAAAAAAACAGATATGAAAAATGCTCCTTGGATCAAAGCTTATGAAGATAGAAATGTTGATATTGGATTAGAATGTGGTCTAAAAGGCAAAGCTCAAATCGGCAAAGGTATGTGGGCAATGCCTGATTTAATGGTGGAAATGATTGAGCAAAAAATTTCGCATCCAAAAGCTGGGGCAAACTGTGCTTGGGTACCTAGCCCAACTGCAGCAACACTTCATGCTATGCACTATCATCTTGTGAATGTATTTGATATTCAAAATCAAATTATTGCAAAAGGTAGAAAGGCAAAATTAAATAACCTTTTAAAATTACCCCTATTAAATCGACAAAATCTTTCAGATGATGAAATTAATGATGAAATAGAAAATAATGTTCAAGGAATTCTAGGTTATGTGGTTCGGTGGATTGATCAAGGAATTGGGTGTTCTAAAGTTCCTGATATAAATAATATTGGATTGATGGAAGATAGGGCAACTTGCCGTATTTCATCACAAGCTCTTGCGAACTGGATAACTCATAGAATTATAACTAAGGAACAAATATTAATTGCTCTAAAAAAAATGGCAGTGGTGGTTGATAAGCAAAATGCTGAAGATCCTAATTATATACCAATGTCATCAAACTATAATTCAATTGCTTTTCAAGCCGCAAAAGATTTAATTTTTGAAGGTTCAAAACAGCCATCGGGTTATACAGAGCCAATATTGCATAAGAGACGTTTAGAATTTAAATTAAAAAATAAATCGTTTAATAGAAATTTATGACAATTCAATCAAAGAAAAAATTTTATATTAATGGAGAATGGGTTTATCCGAATCATTTTAATGATTTTGAGGTTATTAATCCCTCAAATGAAGAAGTATGTGCTATTATTTCTTTAGGTTCTCAAAAAGATACTGATGCTGCTGTAAAATCTGCTAAAAATTCTTTTCTTTCTTGGTGGAAAACTCCAAAAGAAAAAAAATTAGAATTACTTAATAATCTTTTAGATATTTACATTGCTCGATCTAAAGAAATGGCAAATGTAATTTCAATAGAAATGGGAGCGCCCATAGATTGGGCAACAAACCAACAAAGTAAATCAGGTGAAGAACATATAGAAACATTTATAAAAAAATTTAATGAATTTGATTTTGATAATTATTATGACGAAGAAGTTGGAAATTATATTACACGAGAACCAATTGGTGTATGTGCTCTTATTACACCCTGGAATTGGCCAATAAATCAAATAGCGCTAAAAGTTCTACCTGCTTTTGCTGCTGGGTGTACAATGATATTAAAACCTTCTGAAATAGCTCCTTTATCAGGAATATTGTTTGCTGAAATGATACATGAAGCTGGATTTCCAAAGGGAGTTTTTAATTTAGTTAATGGTGATGGTGCAGGAGTTGGTACACAATTATCAACTCACCATGATATTGATATGGTATCTTTTACTGGTTCTACAAGAGCAGGTAAACTCATTACAAAAAATGCAGCTGATACTATAAAACGAGTGTCACTAGAATTAGGGGGTAAGGGAGCTAATATAGTTTTTGCTGATGCTGATGACAATGCAATAAGCAGAGGCGTAAGTCGTGTATTTAATAACTCTGGTCAAAGTTGTAATGCACCTACAAGACTTTTAGTAGAAAAATCAATATACGAAAAAGCTGTTGAAGAAGCAATTGAGGTTGCTAAAAATACACATGTAGATCTTTCAAATAAAGTTGGAAATCATATTGGTCCAGTAGTTTCTAAAATACAATACGATAAAATACAAAAGTTAATCAAAAAGGGAATTGAAGAAGGTGCTAATCTTGCAGCTGGAGGTCCAAATAGACCTGTGCATTTAAAAAAAGGATATTTTGTTAAACCTACAGTTTTTTCAGATGTTAATAACGAAATGACAATTGCTAAAGAAGAAATATTTGGACCGGTTATATCTATTATTCCCTTCACTTCAGAAGAAGAAGCAATAAAAATAACAAATGACACATCTTATGGTTTAACAAACTATATTCAAACCACAGATAAAGCAAAAGCTCAACGAGTTGCAAGACAGCTTCGTTCTGGTATGGTAGAGATTAATGGAAAAGGATTTGCAAAAGGTTCTCCATTTGGTGGTTTTAAACAATCAGGTAATGGCCGAGAAGGTGGCAGTTGGGGTATAGAAGATTTTCTTGAAGTAAAATCTATTAGCGGTTGGAAATAATTTTTATTATTAAACTTGGAATTTTAAAAATACCGTTTAAAATTAAATCATTGTAATAGATATTAATTTTATTGAAAAAAAATAAATTACTTCTTACTAATGGATTCTTGCAAAGATTTAACTGATGCATTATCTTTTTCATTTAAATCCTGCTTGATTGGTTTTATTTTATCAGATAATTTTATATCGCCACTAATTTTACCACCTAATTTTATTTGAAGATTTTGGTATTCTACAGAACCTGCAACATTTCCTGCCTCTTGGACAGTAAGTGTTCCTGATGCTTTTATATCACCATCAAAATTACCCCATATATCAGCATTATGCGTTTCAATGTTGCCCTTACATTCTCCTGTTACTCCAACAATTAAATTATCTGTTTTCATTGTTACATCAGCCTGACCATCAATCTGAACTTCATCTGCTTGAGTGATTTCTCCTTTTAGTTTAACACCATTACCTATAATAACTTTTGCTGAACCCTTAGTTGGCCTAAAAACATCTAAACTTTCGTTTTTTTTATCAGGAGTTTTATTTTTTTCAAACATGGCTTTTTATAGCATACTTAAGCATTTCGTCCAATAAATTCAGTAATTATCTTGAATTATTGGTAGATTGACAATAATTACTTAATTCTTTAATAACATTTTAATAGCGTATTAAATATAAAAATGAGCTCACAAGAACATATAGCATTGCTTGCTGAAAA
>CEUZ01286786.1_pt1 | contig 13691 bp, 13 predicted proteins | sample 361511 | NCBI WGS metagenome assembly CEUZ01 (sample SAMEA2622822, study PRJEB7988) | marine metagenome | biome: marine biome (ENVO:00000447); feature: surface water layer (ENVO:00002042); material: "saline water (ENVO:00002010), including plankton (ENVO:xxxxxxxx)" | depth 5 m
ATCGAAAAAAACCACTTAAAACAAAGAAAGCTTAATATGAAAATTTTGGGAATAGGGAATGCAATAGTTGATGTCATATGCAAAGTAGAAGACAGTTTCATAAATAATAATGGCTTAACAAAGGGTACTATGAGACTTGTAGATGAAAGTGAGTTTAAAAAAATATTATCAAATTTAAAAATTGAAGAAACAATTTCTGGTGGGTCGGTTGCTAATTCTATTGTTGGACTTTCACAACTTGGGGATAAAGTTGGTTTTATAGGAAAAGTTAATAAAGATGATTTAGGAAATAAATATGAGGAAGGCCTTAAAAAGGAAAAAGTAGAGTATTTTTATACTAAAAAAAAAGAAGATTTACCAACTGGAACCTGCCTAATATTAATAACGCCGGATTCTGAAAGAACTATGTGCACATTTCTAGGTATTGCAGGGAAAATAAGCGATAAAGATATAAATGAGAATGCAATTAAAAATAGCGAATTAATTTTTTTAGAAGGTTACTTATGGGACGAGGGTGAGCCTAAAAAAGCATTTAATAAAGCTATTAACATAGCTAAAAAAACATCGATGTCTTTATCAGATCAATTTTGTGTAGACCGCCATAAAGAAAATTTTTTTAATTTAGTGAAAAATAAATTAGATATTACTTTTGCAAACGAACAAGAAATTTTATCTTTGATTGGCACTAAAAATTTTAAAGATGTAATTTTATTTGGAAAAGAGTTGGGAAAAACGCTTGTTATTACAAGAGGCGAAAAAGGAAGTATTGCTTTACATAAAAATGAAGTGGTTGAATGTGAAAGTAAAAAAAATTTAAAAATTATTGATCTAACAGGAGCAGGTGATCTTTTTGCTGCAGGATTTTTACATGGCCATATAAATAATTTTTCAATTAAAGAAAGTTTAGAAAAAGGTACAGAAATGTCTTCAAAAATAATTCAAAAAATTGGTGCTAGGTTAAAATAACCCTTTTTTTTCTTTTAAAACTACCCTTACCTTTTTTCGGTTTTACTATACGTTTCTTATATTTTGCTGAAAACAAATCTCTAGCAATAAAATTACGTGATTTCTTTTTCAAATAAAGTATCCTTTATTATTGTTTTTAATAAAATTACTATCACCAAACTTATTTAAAATTTTTTTCCTTAGTCTATGTATGTGTGTTTCAACTGTATGTGTTTCACTATCTTCTGAATAATTCCAAACATTTTTTAAAACAAAATTTTTACTTATAGGTTCATTTTTTTCACTAAATAAAACTAAAAAATTTATTTCTTTTTCTGATAATTGCAGTTCTAAATTATTTTTTTTAATTTTTCTTTCGTTTTTATCAATTATGTAATCGTTTAAATTTATTAATGAATTTTTTTTAAATTCATTTTTGGCTTTTAGAAAAATAATTTTTTTTTCTAATTCTTTTATTGTAAACGGCATCTTTAAGTATTCGTTTAGTTCATTTGTTGATTTATTTATTCTAGAAGATTTTGATATGTGAATTGACGGAAAATTACCTTTATCTATAACATTGATTGAATTTTCAAAAAAAATAACCAAATTATTTTCTTTTTCTGCAGATTGAAAGCACAAAGCCTCATCATTGTAGTGTTTAATTCTACATTTAGAAAATAACTTCATTTCTCTTAAAACTTCAAAAAGGATTTGGTTATTAAAAACTGATATATTAAAATTGTGCATTAGTAATTTTTATGAATATTATAATAAAAAAACGTTTTCTACTATATAAAGGTTATAGATTTAAATGTTCTATTGGAAGATCAGGCTTAAAAAAAAATAAAATTGAGGGGGATAAATCAACTCCCAAAGGAATTTTTTCACTGGGAAAATTATATTATCGGAACGATAGAATAAAAAAAATTCAAACAAATTTAAGAGTTAAAAAAATAGAAAAAAATTTGGGATGGTGTAACGACCCAAAAAACATTAAATACAATAAAGAGGTAAATATAAAAAAAATAAAAAAATCAGAAAAACTTTATAGGAATGATCATAAGTATGATGCGCTAATAATTATTAAATACAACTGCAAACCAGTAATAAAAAATAAAGGAAGTGCAATTTTTTTACACTTAACCAAAAACTACAAACCTACTGCTGGATGTATTGCTTTAATGAAAAATGATTTTTTTAAACTAGTTAAAATGATAAATAAAAAAACTAAAATTAAAATTTAACTATTTTCTTTCTCCAAATATTTTTGTTCCTATTCTTATATAGGAAGATCCATAATTAATTGCTTTAATATAGTCATTAGACATTCCCATACTTAAATCCAGCTCTAGATTTTTAAAAGATTTTAATAATGAAGTTTTTAAGTTTTTCATACTTTCAAAATATTTTTCTGCAAATTTATCATTAGGAGGTAGACACATTAAGCCTGTAATATTTAAACCATAGTTAGTTAAACATTTTTCTAAAAAAGAACTTATATCTTTTGCCTGAATTCCCCCTTTTTGGATTTCATCTCCAATATTAATTTGTACAAAATATTTTAATTTTTTATTCAATTCATTTTCCTTATTTGAAAAAATTTCTGCCTGCTTGAAACTTTCTAAAGAATGGACAAAATCAAAAAGTTTAACTATGTCTTTTATTTTATTAGTTTGAATTTTTCCAACAAAATGAAGATTTATTTCTGGTCTATCTTTTTTAATAGTTGCCCATTTAAATTTAGCTTCCTGCACTTTGTTCTCACCAAAATGAATATGACCATGATCAATAAGTGGTGTAATAGTTTCTAGGGAAAAAGTTTTACTTATAGCTATAATTCTTGCGAATTTGGATATATTTAATTTATCACTTTCTTCTTTGATTTGATTTTCAATTCGTATTAGTCTTTGAATTATTTCATGCATTTTTTTAATTTACAAAAATTTCAATTTATTAATGATTTAAACATTAACTCCATTAGTAAAGATACCACAAACTTAAGTATTATTTATAGAAATTATTCTAGCAAAATAGAAATAAAAAAATTGGTAATGCTGAGAGATTTTTGCAAGAAAAAAAGAATCAAGTTTTATATATCAAATAAAATTAATATATGCTTAAAATACAATTTAGATGGTATATATATACCAGCCTTTAATAAACAAAATTTCAGAAAAAAACTAAATCCTTACAAACAAACAATAATTGGGTCAGCACATAATCACATGGAAATAAGAAAAAAAATAGAACAAGGATGTAAAATAATTTTCCTTTCTCCCCTATTTAAAACATATAAATTAAATTATTTAGGAATTGCTAGATTTAATTTAGTTAAAATTTCATTTAAAAATAAATTTGTTGCGCTTGGAGGTATAAATGAAAAAAATCTCCAAAAAACTAAAATGTTAAATGTACATGGAATTTCCGGAATAAGTATGTATAAAAAAAAACCGGCCTACTAGAGGCCGGTTTTTATAAAGAAAAATTCTTTTTAAATCTTTAGAATGCTAATCCTAATGAAACTATTGTCGCTGATCTTTGAGTACCAGCAGAGAATGTTACATTGTCAGCATCTACGTCAGCTATTCTGATAGAAGCTCCACCCATAGTGTACGCAGCTTGTAGTGAATTTACTTTCACTAAACGGCTAGCTGGTGTACCTGATTGAGCATTACTTCCATTGTATCCTGCTTTACGTGACTGATGAGTTCCATAACTTATAGAAAGATCGTCATTTACATTAAATGCGACTCCAAAAGCATGGTTCTTATAAGCATTGTAAGCATGAGTATTCTCTTCACCTAGATATTCCCCGGAAATCTGCCATCCAATTTCAACTGGTCCAAGCGCATATGTTACTGCACCTACAGCTTCGAAAGTATCACTCTCTGTTGTAGAGTTGTTATTTCGAACTTCTGTCATGTGACCACCACCATAAATATTAAGTCCAGATAAAATTTCTGTACCTAAACTTACGTTTGATTTGAATCTAAAATCTACTCCGTGACCTTTACCACCTGTAGTGTCTCCTGATGTACCTTTATCGTTGGTATCAGTAGCGCCCATGTCAGGTGCTAAAGCGACAGCAAAAGTTGTTCCGAACGCAGATGGAGCTGTATACTGAACATTCATTGATTTTCCAATACCAGAAATCAATCTTATTCCAGTTGATAAACCAGCACCCCACGGTTCTTCCCAAGCTGTTGGCATCACGTCGTCGAAAGCATCTATTCCGTTTGAAGAAGAACCTTGGTCTATATTAAGACTTCCAAGTCCTCCCATGTCTAGATTTACTGTAGTTGCAGAAAAAGCATTAGCGTTTGTATTAGCAATGCTTAAGCTAAAAGCCCAACCATTGTCTAATTCGCCATCACCTTTCAGGGTATAGTTTGAACCCATACCTATTGGGTTACCTGTAACCTGAGAACTTAGCGATGTGAACGTTAAGTCTGCACCACCCGTAACTGTAAGATCACCTGCGTTAGCAGCTGAAATTGCAGATAGAGACCCACAAAGAGCTGAGCAACCTATTTTAGTTAGTTTATTCATTTTATATTACCCTTTCAAATTTACGGTTAATTAAAATGCTAAACCAAGTGATATAATAGTTGCCTCTTTGTCTGTTCCAGCAGATGTTGAGTACGCCTGATTTTCTACATCAACGTCAGCAATTCTTAAAGTTGCTCCACCCATAGTGTAAGCAGCTTGAATAGAATCAGCTTCTGCAGTTACATTAGTCGTAGTAGAAACGTCAGATTCTGCGTGGCCGTATCCGATTGATAAATCATCGTTTACGTTGAACGTAATACTGTAGTAAGTATTTTCATACTTAGTATTAGTACTAGCTCTTCCAGTTTCGTCATCATTAATTTGATAACCAACTGTAAATCCACCCATAGCATAACTAGCACCTAAAACAGTTTCTTCACCATCACTATCGTATGCTGAACTATTCTGATTAGTTTCAACTTGAGATATACCACCGTATACTGTCAAGCCTGCTATTCCATGCATTGCGTCTGAAGCGGTTGCTGTTAAGTCCCAACCAGAACCATAAACGCCAGAGTCTCCTCCAGTTGCTTTGTCCCCAGTTGTTGCAGCTGTATCAGCGTTTGGAGATACTGCAAAACGAACTGTTAATCCGTCTGGCATACCTTCTGGTGTAATTTCAACGTTAGCTCCTGCTGAAACACCAGTAACATTTGCGATACCTGCACTTAAACCAGCTCCATCAGCTTCTTCCCATACTGTAGGAACTTTGTTGTCCATACGGTCAATACCAGTTCCAGATGTACCTTGGTCGATTCTTACGTCACCTATTCCTGGGATACCGATTACAACGTTTGTGTTAGAATAAGCATTTGCATTAGTCATTGCTATTGAAAGTGCAACATTCCAACCATTGTCTAGATCTCCACTTCCACTAAGTGTAAAGTTAGATCCCATACCTATTGGGTTACCAGTTACTCCACCAGACAGTGATGTCCAAGTTAAGTCTGCGCCACCCGTAACTGAAAGATCACCTGCGTTAGCAGCTGAAATTGCAGCCAGAGATCCGCACAATGCAGATACTCCGATTTTATTTAATTTATTCATAGTTAACTCCTTTTGTTTGTTTAAACATTCATATGAATTGAAGCTAAAATATCACTCAGATGATTTTAAAAGAATTAAAATTGGCGTAAAACAACAATATTTTTGATAAGTGTTGTATATTTACAACATAATCTTTAATATTAAATTAATGGCGTATTTATTAGCTTTTCTCACACTTTAATAGACGTTTAAAAATCAAAATTAATGTAATAAACATAGTCAAATGCTGTTTTTAAATTTCTTATCAAAAAAGATACGATTTTTAATTTTTGGAACAATTATCCTTGGTCTTCTTACATCTTGCGGAATTTATCAACCATCAGATGCTAGAGTAGTCTCTCCAAATTCTAAAGAAAGAGTAAAGAAAAATTTAGAGGAAGGTAAAGGTATATCATTTGGAAAAATGATGGGTGACAAGGGAGGTACCACTTACCAATTTGCTAGCTCTAATGCAATGTGGAGAGCTACACTAGAAATTTTAGATTTTCTACCACTTGCAAACGTTGATTACTCGGGAGGAATAATAACAACGGACTGGTATAACGAAGGTACGTCTTTGGATGAGTCAATAAAAATAACAGTAAGATTTTTAACTAATGAAGTTAGGTCTGATGGTCTTAAAATTATTGTTCACAAAAAGCGATGTAGCCTTGAACAAAGTTGCAAAATAACAAAAATTACCTCAACTCTCGAACAAGAACTTCAAGTAGCCATTTTAAAAAAGGCAATTATCTTTGAAAAAGAATACAAAAAAAATAGTAAAAAATATAAAAGAGGCGATGTTAAATAGTTTGTATTCTTAAAATTTTAATTTTCATAACATGGAAAGATACAATATTAAAAATGTAGAAAAAAAATGGCAAGATATCTGGTCAAAAAATAAAGCGCACGCAGTTAATATTGATAAAAACAAAAAGAAATTTTATTGCCTAGAAATGTTTCCATATCCATCTGGCAAGATCCATATGGGCCATGTTAGAAATTATACAATCGGTGACGTTTTAGCTCGATACAAAAAACTTCGTGGTTATAATGTTCTTCATCCAATGGGGTGGGATTCATTTGGCCTTCCCGCCGAAAACGCTGCAAGGGAAAACAACTTGCACCCTAAAGACTGGACAAAAAAAAATATAGAAACGATGAAAAAACAATTAAAGCTTCTCGGACTTTCGTTGGACTGGAAACGTGAAATATCAACCTGTGATCCTGAATATTATAAACACCAGCAAGAATTTTTTTTAGAGCTTTTTGAAAAAAATTTAGTTTACAAAAAAGATACATATGTGAATTGGGATCCAACAGAACAATCGGTGCTAGCAAATGAACAAGTAATTGACGGAAAAGGTTGGCGATCCGGAACACCAGTCGAAAGAAAAAAACTTTCACAGTGGTTTTTTAATATCAAAAAATTTTCTCAAGATTTATTAGATGAAATAGAAAAGTTAAAAAATTGGCCTGACAAAGTTAAATTAATGCAAAAAAATTGGATTGGAAAATCATATGGTTGTGAAATTTTTTTTAAAATTGATAAAAAAATTAAACCTGACGAAATAAAAATTTTTACAACTAGACCTGATACTATATTTGGTGCCTCATTTATTGCACTTTCAGTAGACCACCCTATAGCAAAAAATTTTGAAAAAGATAAAAATTTCTTATCGTTTAAGTCTGAATGTTCAAAAATGGGAACAACAGAGGAAGCGTTGGCTAATGCAGAAAAAATAGGCTTTGATACTGGTTTATTTGCCATACATCCTTTCAACAAAAAAAATAAACTTCCAATATTTATTGCTAATTTTGTTCTAATGGATTATGGGACTGGTGCTATATTTGGTTGCCCCGCTCACGATCAACGTGATTTGGATTTTGCAAACAAATATAATCTTAAAATCTTACCAGTGGTAAAACCAAAAAATTTTAATGCTAAAAAGTTTGTCATAAAAAATGAGGCGTACACTGAAGATGGAATATTGTTTAATTCAGATTTTTTAAATAATCTTTCTGTTGATGAAGCAATAGAAAAAATAATTGAAGAGATTACAAAAAAAAAATTGGGTAATAAAAAAATTACATATCGGCTAAAAGATTGGGGTGTATCAAGACAAAGATATTGGGGGTGTCCTATTCCTATTGTTTATAATAATAATGGAAAAGCTATCGCGGTTGAAAAAAAGGATTTGCCGGTACTTTTGCCCGATGACGTGGATCTTAATGTTTCAGGAAATCCATTAGAAAAACATAAAACTTGGAAACATACAAAACTTTCTTCTGGGGAAAAAGTAATTCGTGAAACAGATACTTTAGATACTTTTGTTGATTCATCATGGTACTTTTTAAGATTTTGTTCACCAAATTATAAAAAGTATGGATATGATTCAAAAGAAATTAATTATTGGATGCCAGTAGATCAATATATTGGAGGTGTTGAGCATGCAATACTACATTTGCTATATTCTAGATTTTTTATGCGAGCGTTAGCCTTCAATAATAAAAATTTTAAGTACACTGAACCATTTTTAAGCTTATTCACACAAGGAATGGTTTGTCATGAAACCTATAAAAATGAAAAAAACCAATGGCTATATCCAGAAGAAGTAGAAAAAAATGCTAATGGAAATTATGTAACAAAAAAAAATAAATCTAAAGTTATGGCTGGTCCTTCGGAAGCAATGTCAAAATCAAGAAAAAATATTGTAGATCCAGAAGAAATGATAAATATTTATGGAGCGGATTCAATCAGATGGTTTATGTTATCAGATAGTCCACCTGAGAGAGATGTACAGTGGTCCACGGAAGGTGTTTCCGCTTCTTTCAAATTTATTCAAAAACTTTGGAAATTAAATAATGAAATTTTAAATATAGAAGAAAGCAATTCAAAATCTCAGGACGTTTTTTTGAAAAAAGCTGTGAATAAAACTGTTTATAATGTTACAAAAAACTTAGATAACTTTCAGTATAATGTAGTAATAGCTAATATACATGAAATATATAATTTGTTTCACGATCATGTTATTAATAGCAAATCATCAAGCAAAACTCTTAAAAAAGAATGGGAAAAAATAACTATGTTATTAATGCCACTTACCCCTCATCTCGCTCATGAAATGTCAGAAAAAATTAGTAAGAATTTTTATTGGCCAGAATATAATCTAAAATTATTAGAAGATGAAAATTGTAATATCGTAATACAGGTAGATGGAAAAAAAAGAGGCTTATTAGAAATGCCAATAAATTCAAAAGAAGAAGTGATAGTTGAAAAATCCAAAGAAATTACTAACGTTTTTAAATACTTGGAAAACACTGAAATAATAAAAAAGATTTATATTAAAAATAAACTTGTGAATTTTATAACCAAAAAATGAAAAAAAAATTTTTTAAACTAACATTCCTAATTCTATTAATCCATTTGGTATCTTGTACTGGTTATAAACCAATTTATAGCTCATCAAACTTAAGAATTGAAATAGCCGATTATACAATCAATGGAAACAAAAGGCTAGGAAATCAATTGTATTCTAAATTATATAATCTAGACCAATCAACAAAAAATAAAAATTCTAGAGAGAGCATAAACGTTTTAATAAAAATTAAAAAAAACAAAGACGCGACTGTAAAAAGTAACACGGGTAAAATATTAGAATATAAAATTAGTTTAAATTCAAATATTGAAATTAAAAACTATCTTAATAATGAAATAATATTAAATTACAATAAAAATTCTTATTCTTCTTATAGTGTTCAGGATCAATTTTCAGAAACTCTGAAATTAGAAAATAGGGCTATAGAAAATCTTATAAATAAAATTTACCAAGACTTGATTATCGCAATGTCAGAAAAAATGCTAAAATAAATTATGATTATAAAAAGCTACGAATTCAGGAAAAATATTACAAATTTATTAAAAAATAATTTTTTTTTATTTTATGGGGAAAATTTTGGTTTAAAAAAAGATTTAAAAGATTTTGTTTTTAACGAAATAAAACACAATAATGATATCGAAAATCTCTCATTTTTTGAAAACGATATACTTAATAACGTAGAAAACTTTTATAATTCAATTTACTCTGGATCGCTATTTAGTAATAAAAAAATAATTACTATTAACGAAGCTTCGGACAAGATAATAAATTTAGTGAGTGATATTTTTGAAAAATATAATGAAAATGTAATTTTAATTTTTTTTTCTCAAATTCTTGAAAAAAAATCAAAATTAAGAATTTTTTTTGAAAAGAATAAAAAAACAGTTTGTGTTCCTTGCTACTTAGATAGCCAGAGAGATCTGGAATTTATTGTTCAAGAAGAATTAAAAAAAAACAATTTATCTTTATCAAGAGAAATAATAAATCTTTTAATTGAAAAATCAAATTTTGATCGAAATAACTTAAGAAATGAAGTTGAAAAAATTATATCCTATTCATTTAATAAAAAAAAAATAGAAATAGATAATATAAAATATTTAATAAATTTTTCAGGAGATTATAAATCTGATATTTTCGTAAATGAATGTCTATGTGGAAATATTACTGCATATAAAAAAATAATATCAGAACTATACATTGGGGCAGTAAATCAAATTCTTTTATTTAGAATTTTGGCTAATAAAATTCAATGCTTGCTTAAAATTAAAGAACAAGAAAACGATTCTAAAAACTTGGATTACTTAATAGATAATTTTAGACCTCCAATTTTTTGGAAAGAAAAGCCAATGGTTAAAAAACAATTATCTATTTGGAAATCAAAGGATCTTGAAAAGGTAGTGAAAGAAATCAATGCTACCGAACTTTTATGCAAAAAAAACCCACAGGTTGCTAATAGTATTTTTTTTAACTTTTTTTCAGAAGTTTGTTTTAAAGCTAGTAATTTTTCTTAATAGTATCAATAAGTTTATCAAGTTGATCTAGATCTCTATATTCAAAAGAAATTATACCTGAATTATTTTTTTTATTAATTATTGAAACTGATAAACCTGTTTTTGCTTCTAATTCCTTTTGCAAATCTAAAATATTTGCATCTTTTTTTGAAACTATTTTAAATTTTTTTTCTCTATATTGTCTAACTAATACTTCTGACTGACGAACAGATAATTTTTTTTGTATTATTTTTTTTGCTACATCTAAGCAATTATTTAATCCGATTAATGATCTAGCATGACCTGCTGACAGATCTCCTGTTTCAACCAATGTAAGTACTTCGGTTGGTAAACTTAATAATCTCAATGAATTGGCAATGTAACTTCTGCTTTTACCTATAAATTTTGATAATTTTTCTTGATCATATCCAAAATCATCAACTAATTTTTTATAACCTTTTGCTTCCTCAATAGGATTTAAATCCTGCCTTTGTACATTTTCAACTATAGCAAATTCTAATGACTTAACATCATCAACATTTAAAACTACAACTGGCACTTCATGTAATCCTGCGTTTTGAGAAGCTAACCACCTTCTTTCCCCAGCAATTATTTCATACTTACCATCTTCAGATTTGCTTGGACGTACAACAATTGGCTGGATTACACCTTGTTCTTTAATTGAATTTGTAAGTTCAGATAAATTTTCTTTATTAAAATATTTTCTTGGTTGAAACTTATTTCTTATTAAATCTTTTATGGATACTTTATTAGTATCAACTTTTTTTGTTGAGTCTCCTAAAAGGGAAGATAAACCTCTACCTAGTCCTTTTTTTAAACGGTTTTCCATTTTAAGCTGCGCTTTCCATTATATTTTCCTGTTTTAAAAACTCATCTGCAAAACTTGAATACGATTTGCTACCTGTACACAATTTATCATAAATTAAAATTGGAGTCCCGTGGGAAGGTGCTTCGGATAACCTGACATTTCTTGGTATTACCGTACTATAAACTTTTTCATTGAAAAATTTTCTAGCATCTGCTTCTACTTGGGATGAAAGCTTATTTCTTTTGTCATACATTGTAAGTAAAACGCCTCTAATTTCTAAACTAGGATTTAATTTCATTTTCACTCTATCTATAGTTTTCATTAGCTGACTTAATCCCTCTAAAGCAAAAAATTCAGCTTGAAGAGGTACGATTAAGGATTTGGCCACTACTAAAGACATAACGGTAAGCAAACTTAGTGAAGGAGGACAGTCTATGAAAATGTAAGAAAAGTCATTATTTTTACTATTGATAAAATTTTCAATTTTATCTTTTAACAAAAATGCTCTTCTATTTTCTGATGCCGTTTCAACTTCTAAACCTGATAGATCGACGTTTGACGAAACTATTTTTAAGTTATTAATTTTAGTGTCTTTTATCGACTCCTCAAAACTACAATTACCGTTAAGAACATCGTATATAGTTTTTGTATCATCTTGATGGTTTGATAATCCAAATCCAGTTGTAGCATTACCTTGTGGATCAAGATCTATAACTAAAACCTTTTTGTCGTGAAAAGAAATTGCAGTAGCTAAATTTATTACTGTCGTAGTTTTTCCTACTCCGCCCTTTTGATTTATTACAGAAATTACTTGAGTAGCTTTCAATTTATTTTTTTCAATTTATTTATTTCTATTACAGACGAATCACTGTTTGTAATGCTCATCCTTTGCTTATACTTTATATCCCAATTTTTTGAAGCCTGAAGTAATTCGTTTTGACCTGTTTTTCCAAGAAAAAGAAAAATTTTTTTCAAATTTTTTGTTTTTTTGTGAATAAGTTCTAAAATTACTTTTAATGGTTTAAAAGCTCTAGCTATAATTATCTTTTCATTCAAATTAATTTGGTCTGTTAAAACATTTTTAACAACAACTTCAACATTTAAACTCAGACTCTCAGAAACTTGTTTAAGAAACTCCCCCTTTTTAGGACTTTTTTCAATTAGTTGAACTTTTAATGGAATTTTTTTATCTTTTGTAATTAAAGCAATTACCAAACCAGGAAAACCTGCGCCAGAGCCTAGATCTATCAATTCTTTATCATTTTTATCAATAAAATCAATTACTTGGGCACTATCTAAAAAATGTCGTGTCCATATATCATTTATTGTTGATTTTCCTATTAAATTTAAGCTTTTGTTTGCTTTACGCAAGAATTCTTCATATTTAATTAAACTTAAGATTGTTTCACGTGAAACTCGAGTTAATCTACTAAATGTATCAATTTGAATAGATTTATCCATCTATGCTCTTTTTAACTTTTTAGACCCCTTTTTAACGTAAGAAAGCAGTATATATGCAGCAGCTGGTGTAATTCCATCGATTCTAAGTGCCTGGCCTAGAGTTTTTGGCCTTATAAGCTTAAATTTGTCTTTAACTTCGTTAGAAAGTCCGCTTAATTTATTGTAATCTATGCTTTCGGGTATTCTTAAATTTTCATCTTTTCTAAATGCAATAATGTCAGCTTCCTGTTTTTCTAAGTATCCTGAATAATGAGCGCTTATTTCAATTTGTTCTTCTTCTTCTCTTGATGCTTTGGGTATTTTTAGCCAAATAGATCTTAATTTCTTAAATGTCACTCCATCTCTAGATAAGATTTCATAAGCCGACCTTTTAACACCATCTTTTGCTATTTTTATTTTGAATTTCTCAGCTTCATTTGGAGATAACTTAAGACTTTTTAGAATATTACTTAACTCATTGATTTTATTGACTTTTTTAGTAAAAAATTCAGCTCTTTCCCTTTGTACTAGCCCAATATTAATTCCAATTTGAGTTAATCGTGTATCAGCGTTATCTGCTCTCAAACTTAGTCTGTACTCAGCACGTGATGTGAACATGCGATAAGGTTCTGCAACACCTTTTGTAACTAAGTCATCAATCATAACTCCAATGTAAGCTTGGGCACGATCCAAAATTAATGGTTCTTGTTTTTTAATTGATAGCGCAGCGTTAATTCCTGCCATCAATCCTTGTGCGGCTGCTTCCTCATATCCAGTAGTTCCGTTTATTTGACCCGCTAGATAAAGCGATTTAATTTTTTTTGTTTCCAAAGTAGAATTTAGCTCTCTTGGGTCAACATAATCATACTCAATAGCGTACCCGGGTCTTATTATGCGAGTTCTCTCTAACCCATTGATTTTACTTAATATTTCGGCCTGTACTTCGGCTGGTAAGGATGTGGAAATGCCGTTTGGGTAAACAGTTTTGTCATTTAAACCTTCGGGTTCTAAAAAAATTTGATGTCTTGT
>CEUZ01035267.1_pt1 | contig 13675 bp, 9 predicted proteins | sample 361511 | NCBI WGS metagenome assembly CEUZ01 (sample SAMEA2622822, study PRJEB7988) | marine metagenome | biome: marine biome (ENVO:00000447); feature: surface water layer (ENVO:00002042); material: "saline water (ENVO:00002010), including plankton (ENVO:xxxxxxxx)" | depth 5 m
TAAATCTTTTTTTTGCTGAACTTTTTGTTTTTAATTTTGGCATAAATTTAGCTGAGTTTATACAAATTATATATTTAACTTACAATAAAATTATAAAATTAAAATGGTTGGATTATCATTATTATTTGTTTTCCCTCAAATTTAGGCTTAACTTCTACTTTTCCTACACTTGAAGTATCATTTATAATTCTTTCCATTAACTGATTACCAAGGTGAGTATGCTGCATTTCTCTTCCTTTAAATCGGACTGTAAATTTTACTTTATCTCCTTTTTCTAAAAACCTTTGTGCGTTTTTAAGTTTAAAGTTATAATCATGAATTTCTGTTACAGGTCGAAGCTTGATTTCTTTGAGGTTAACCACCTTTTGTTTTTTTTTAGCTTTATTTGCTTTTTTTTGAATATCATATCTATATTTCCCAATATCGGTTATTTTACAAACTGGAGGATTTGCGTTTGGAGAAATTTCGATTAAATCTAGCCCTTCGTTTTTTGCAATTTCAATTGCTTCTTTGATAGGCAAGGTACCCAAATTTTTTTTATCACTACTTATTACTTGAACTTCTTGAGCACGTATCCTTTCATTTATTCTAGGGCCTTTTGGTTTAGTTCTTTTTTGAAAATAGTTGCTGTTATATGGCACTTAATTTATTGGAAATTTATTTTTTTTAGATATATTTTTAATTGCTTGATCAATGGAAAGTGTTTCTTGTTTTTCTGATCCTAATTTTCTAATAGTAATGCTCTTGTTTTTTGTTTCTTTTTCACCACAAATTAGTAACAAAGGTACTTTAGAAAGAGAATACTCTCTAATTTTATAATTAATCTTTTGATTTTTTAAATCCATTTCAACGTTTATACCTGCTTTCGTAAACTCTTCAAATATTTTTTTTGCATAATTGTCAAACTCTGTGGAAATAGGCAAAACTACAGCTTGTAAAGGTGATAGCCATAAAGGTAATTTACCAGCATAATGCTCTATTAAAATTCCAATAAATCTTTCCAGAGAACCAAATAATGCCCTATGTAGCATAACAGGAACTTTTTTTGTTCCATCATTAGAAACATATGAAGCCCCAAGTCTTTCTGGCAAATTTAAATCGACTTGTAGCGTGCCGCATTGCCAGTCACGGCCAATAGCATCTCTTAATACAAATTCTATTTTCGGCCCATAAAAGGCTCCTTCTCCTTTATTAATTTCATATTTTAATTTAGATTTTTTTATTGCTTCTAGTAAAGCAGCCTCTGATTTATCCCAAATTTTATCATCACCAACTCTTGTTTCTGGCCTATCAGAATATTTTAATAAAACGTTTTCAAACCCAAGATCTTTATATATTTCTAATATTAAATTAGTTACACTTAAACATTCTTGAGTAATTTGTTCTTCCGTGCAAAAAATATGTGCATCATCTTGTGTAAAAGCTCTAACTCTTAATAAACCATGCAAAGCTCCTGAGGGTTCGTATCTATGTACTTTTCCGAATTCTGAAAATTTTAAAGGTAGATCTCTGTAACTTTTAAGTCCTTGATTAAATATTTGAATGCAACCAGGACAGTTCATAGGTTTTATCGCAAAAACTTTTTCATCGGGTGTTTTTGAAGTAAACATATGTTCTCCAAATTTTTCCCAATGACCTGATTTTTCCCATAGAGATTTATCTAAAAGTTCTGGTGTATTAATTTCTTTATATCCAGCATTTTTTTGTTTTAACTTCATATAATTAACAAGCGTTTGGAATAGAGACCAACCTTTAGGATGCCAAAAAACTGAACCTGGACTTTCTTCTCTAAAATGGAATAAATCCATTTCTTTTCCTAATTTTCTGTGGTCTCTTTTTTCAGCTTCTTCAAGACGTTTTAAATAATCATCCAGTTCTTTTTGTGATGGCCAAGATGTCCCATAAATTCTTTGAAGCATTTCATTATTAGAGTCACCTCTCCAATAAGCACCAGATATTTTGGTAAGTTTAAAATATTTTCCGATTTTTCCAGTTGATGCAAGATGAGGGCCTCTGCATAGATCATACCATTTCCCATGAAAGTATACAGAAACCTCCTCATTCTCTGGTATGCTATCAACAAGTTCAACTTTATAATTTTCTCCAATTTTTTTATAGTGGTCTTTTGCTTTTTTTCTTTCCCACACTTCTCTTTTTGTGAGCTCATTTTTTTCCACGATTTCTTTCATTTTTTTTTCAATTTTTTCTAAATCTTGTGGAGTAAATGGTTCTTTTCTAGAGAAGTCATAATAAAAACCGTCCTTAATAGCTGGACCAATAGCTATTTTAGTATTAGGAAATAATTCTTGAACTGCCATTGCCATTATATGAGTAGTATCATGTCTCATAGCATCCAATCCTTCTTTGTCTTTGGATGTAATGATTTTAACATTAGAGTCTTTTTTGATTTTATGGCTTAAATCTTTTAATTCTCCATCAACTTCCATAATTAGAGCACTTTTTTCTAAAGTTTTACTAATTTTTTTTGCTATTTCAAATCCATCAACTGATTTTGAAAAAGGAATTTTCTTACCATCTGGTAATTTTATATCTGGCATTTGTTAAGATAACTCTATCAATTTTTTATATTCAGTAAAGGTAGTTTGACACATTTTATCAACATCAAATTTTTTTAATATATTTTTTCTTCCTTCAAAACCAATAGATTTTAATGAATTATAATCCTTTTGCATTATATCAATTATGCCATTAGCTAATGAATTTGGATCGCCACTTTTAAATAAGAAACCAGTTTTATTCTTTACTATTGTTTCAATTGATCCTCCTATATCGCTTGCAACCACAGGGACCTCCATTGCTTGAGCTTCGACAGATACGCGACCAAAAGCTTCAGGCTCAACAGAACAAGAACAAATTAGATTTGCTATAGCATATGCAATTGGCATCTCATCACAATGTGAAATGAACTTTACTATTTTATTTAATCTATATTGGTCAACTAAACCAATAAGTTGTTTTCTATAAACATTTCTACCTTGTTCACTTCCTAGTATTATTGCTTCAAAAGGAGGAAGATAATCTTTTTCACTTAATAGTTTGATTGATTCAATAAAAACTTTTTGTCCCTTCCAATAAGTTAATCTTCCAGGCATTATTATGATAAATTTATTTCTATCAATTTTGTATTGCTTTGAAAATTTTTCTATTTTGGAAGGTAAAACTTTTTTGTTATTATAAAAATTTGTATTAATTCCTCTAAAAATCACTAGAAGTTTTTTATTAGTATTTATAAAAAAATCTCCATAGTGTTCATTAATATGCGAAAAAATAAAATTTGATCCTGCAATAACTAGATCAGATCTTACCATTACAGAGTTATAAAATTTTTTGATATTGTTATTAAAATTGTAGGTACCATGAAATGTTGTCACAAACTTTCTAAAAGTAATTTTTTTAGCTATAAGACAAGACCAAGCTGGAGCACGACTTCTGGCATGTATTATATTTATATTATATATAAAAACTATTAATGAAATTATTAATCCATTTAAAAAAATTAAAAGAGGATTTTTAGATTGGACAGGTAATCTAAAAACTTTTACTTTATCTTTTTTTATATATTTAAGAAGTTCACCTCCACTTGTAACAATATAAGATTTACAATTTTTTTCTGGAAGAAAATGCGCCAAATCATAGCAACCTGTCTCAGCACCCCCATAACCTAATTTTGGTATAACCTGTAAAACTTTTATTTTTTTTTTCATTTTTTTGAAATACTATAGCATGCTAAATGAGTTACAAAATATCTAAATACTTCCAAACTTCAAATAAAAGAAAAATAAAATACTTTTTTTTAAATAAAAAAAGCCAGGTAACGGTAGTTTTTTTTCATGGGTTTATGTCTGACATGATTGGAGCAAAGCCCATGACAATTCAGAAATATTGTAGAAAGCATAAAATAAATTTCTTAAAGTTCGAGTATTCAGGCCATGGTAAATCTAGTGGTAATTTTATAAAAAGTAATATTTCTAATTGGACAAATGAAGCTAAACAATTAATTAAATCAAAAATAAAAAAAAATCAAAAAATTATTTTTGTAGGATCAAGCATGGGAAGCTGGATTGCACTAAACTTATTTCAAAGTTTTAAAAATCAAATTAAAGGTTTTATTGGCATAGCTTCTGCACCAGAATTCTTAGAAAGTTTGATGTGGAAAAAATTTAATAAAAAAATAAAGTCAATAATAATTAATAAAAAGATTTATAATTTTGAACATGGCGGATTTACTTACCCAATAACAAAACAATTAATTTTTGATGGAAGGAAAAATAAAGTTCTCAATAATAAAATAAATTTAAAAATATATATGACTTTATTTCATGGCCTAAAAGATAAAGTTGTTCCAATAAGTATTTCTAGAAAAATATTTAAAATCTGTAAAAAAGCTAAAAGAAAATTAGTTATAGTAAAAGGTGGAGATCATAGCCTTTCTAGAAAAAAAGATTTAAAAATAATAGTTTCTGAATTAAATAATATAATTTATTTTCTCAAATAGCTTTTGAAAATTTTTTTTTCAATGTTATTGGATTTGATAACTTATTAAGCATTTCCTTTGGGCATACCTGTTTAAATTTTTTTATTTCATTATTATAATTTTCTAATATTTTTTTTGCCACTTTTGATCCCGTTTCCATGAAATGCTCGTTAATCAAATTTTTTAAATAATTTTTCCAAAAATCAGTTTCTGGAATTTGCCAAATAACGGAGTCCGAATTTATATAGTTTTCAAACTCTTGTTTAGGATCATAAACAAATGCCATGCCACCTGTCATCCCAGCTGCAAAGTTGTCACCAATTTTTCCCAAAATTACTACAGTGCCCCCAGTCATATATTCACAACCATTCGAGTCACAACCCTCAATTACTGCTTCAGCTCCAGAATTTCTTACAGCAAATCTCTCCCCAGATTGTCCTGCAGCAAAAAGTTTTCCTGATGTTGCCCCGTATAATACTGTATTACCAATAATAGTATTTTCATGGCTAATCAAATTACTTTCAGGTGGAGGTTTTATGACTATAATTGCTCCCGAAAGTCCTTTGCCAACATAATCATTTGCATCTCCAACGAGATTAAGTTTTAGTCCTTTTATACCAAAAGCACCCAAGGATTGTCCTGCTGATCCAGATAAATTAATTATTATAGATTTATTTTCAACTTTTTCTTCCCCAAAATTTTTATAGATATAGTGTGACAATCGAGTTCCTACGGCTCTGTGTGTATTTTTAATTTGATAATCTGCTTTGATTTTTTTTTTATTTTCGATTGAATTTTTTATATCATTAAAAATTTTTTCATCTAAGGTTGATGGCACTTTATTTATTAATTCTGAATTGCCAAACCTATTATCTTCTCCTGGATCTGCTTGAACCAGCAAAGGACTTAAATCTAAATCGTCTAAATTTGAAGTACCTCTACTAACCTGCTTCAAAAGATCAGTTCTTCCGACTATTTCATTTAAATTTTTAAAACCTAAATAAGCTAAAATTTCTCTAACTTCTTCAGCGATGAAGTTAAACAAATTGACTACTTTTTCTGGAGTACCTGTGAATTTTTTTCTTAAATTTTCATCTTGAGTACAAATTCCGACAGGACATGTATTAGAATGACACTGACGAACCATTATACATCCCATTGCAATCAAAGAAGTTGTTCCAATTCCAAATTCTTCAGCTCCCATCATGGCAGCTATTATCACATCTCTCCCTGTTTTTATTCCTCCATCTGTTCTTAAAGTTACATTATGTCTAAGTTTGTTCAGCGTTAGAATTTGATTTACCTCTGTAAGACCCATCTCCCAAGGTATTCCTACAAATTTTACACTTGTTTGAGGACTGGCTCCAGTTCCGCCAGAATGTCCAGATATTAAAATAACATCAGCTTTTGCTTTTGCTACGCCGGCCGCAATAGTACCCACTCCAGTTGAAGCAACTAATTTTACGCCAACTCGTGCTTTTGGATTAGATTGTTTAAGGTCATAAATAAGTTGTGCCAAATCCTCAATAGAATAAATATCATGGTGGGGAGGAGGAGATATAAGTGTAACACCTGGTGTAGAATGCCTTAACTTTGCTATTTCTTTTGATACTTTAAAACCTGGAAGTTGACCTCCTTCACCTGGTTTAGCCCCTTGAGAAATTTTAATTTCAATTTCTTTACAGTTGTTTAAATACTCTATTGTTACACCAAATCTAGCTGAAGCTATTTGTTTAACTTTAGAATTAGCGCTATCACCATTTTTTTTCTTAAAAAATCTTTTTCTATCTTCTCCGCCTTCTCCACTACAAGAGGCAGCTTCTATTCTATTCATTCCAATAGCTAAAGTTTCGTGAGCTTCAGAAGATAGCGCCCCATGAGACATACTTCCGCTTCCAAATCTTTTTCTTATATTTTCAATCGACTCAACTTTATTAATGTTTATTGGTCTATTAATTTTTTTAAAATCAAGAAGATCTCTTAAATTTATTATTGGTAATTCATAAATTTCTTTTACATACTTTTTGTAAATTTTGTAAGAGGATGAAGTCACTGCAGCTTGTAAGGTATGAATTAATCTTCCTTGATTTTGATGTTCTTCACCATTTTTTCTATACTTATAAATTCCGCCAATTGGAAGTATTGATACATTTTTTTCAAAAGCTTTTTTATGTAATTTTCTTAATTTTTTTTCAATACCAACAATCCCAATACCAGATATTCTTGAGGTCATTTCCGGGAAATATTCTGCTACCAAAGACCTGCTAAGTCCTACAGCTTCAAAATTACATCCCCCTCTGTATGCGCTTAAAACAGAAATTCCCATTTTAGACATTATTTTCAGTAAGCCATTATCAACTGCCTTAATGTATTGATAAATACATTTTTCAAACGAATTGTTTCCAAATAAATTTTTTTCGTATCTTTGATATATAGAATCAAAAGCAATGTAAGAATTTATAGTAGTTGCTCCAACTCCCAACAAAACTGCAAAAGAATGTGTATCTAAGACTTCCCCTGTTTGCACATTAATAGAAGTAAAACCTCTTATTCCTAAACTAGAAAGTTTAGAATTTACCGCACCGATTGCCAGGGCCATAGGTATTGGAATATTTTTTTCATTTATTTTTTTATCACTTAAAACCAAATGTTTTACTCCTTCACGTACTGCAATCTCAGATTCAGACCGCAATTCATGCAATCTTTCTTTCAAATTTTTTTCAGCGCTGAAAGTACAATCTAGGATCTTTATATTGTTTTTAAAAAAAGAACAAAATTTTTCAAATTGTGAATTTGATAAAATAGGACTCTCAAGAACATAAATATTTTTTTCAGTCAAATTTTCAAAATCAAGTATGTTTCCCGTATTACCAAATCGTGTCTTTAAACTCATCACTTCATTTTCTCTTAAAGAATCTATTGGAGGATTCGTAACTTGGCTAAAATTTTGTCGAAAAAAATGTGAGAGCGGTCTATATTTGTCAGATAAAACAGCAACCGGAGTATCGTCACCCATTGATCCTACGGCTTCCTTGGAGTCTTCTACCATTGGATGCAAAATAAGCTCTAAATCTTCAATTGTAATTCCCGCTAAAAATTGTCTACGTCTTAGTTCATCTCCGGAATAAAAAAATTTTTCTTTATCAATTTGAATTTTTTTATCTAAATTTATTATCTGTTTATTATATTTTTTATAATCCTTTGAAATTGTATTTTTTAAATTTTTACTATCAAAAACTTGGCCTTTCACAATATCAACAGCTATGGCTTGTCCGGGTCCTAGTCGACCTTTAAAAATAATTTTATTATTTGAAAATGGAATCATTCCTGTTTCAGAGCCAGCAAACAAAAGCTTATCAGATGTAACAGTATATCTTAGAGGACGTAAACCATTTCTATCTTGAGCAGCAAGAACCCATTTGCCATCAGTTGCTGCGATTGCTGCTGGTCCATCCCAAGGTTCTATCGTACTATTTAAAAAGTTAAATAGTTGTTGATGTGATTTTGAAACAGTTTTTCTCCTTTTTGACCATGCATCAGGAATTAACATAAGTTTTGCAAGAGGTGCGGATTTTCCTGACCTGACTAACAATTCAAATACATTGTCTAAGGCAGCCGAGTCTGAGCTTCCTTGAGAAATCACTGGCTTTAGAGAATCAATTTCAGGAAAATATTTGCTATTCATATCCTGTTCATGGATTTTCATCCAATTAATATTTCCTTTAATTGTATTAATTTCACCGTTGTGAGCTAATGTTCTAAACGGTTGTGCCAAATCCCAGCTTGGAAAAGTATTTGTAGAGTATCTTTGATGAAAAATTGCAAATCTTGAAATAAATCTTTTGTCTAATAAATCAGGGTAAAATTCAGATAAGGCTTCCGCCAAGAACATTCCTTTATAGATTATTGATCTTGAGCTTAATGAACATATATAAAAGTCTTTTAATCCTAGTAAATTTGATTGTTTTTCAATTTTTTTTCTTATTATAAATAAATCTCTTTCAAGTTCATCACCTGTTAGATTTTTATCGTTTGATTTAAAAATTACTTGAACAATTTCTGGTCTATTGCTTTCAGCTTTAGAACCAAGCACTTTAGTATTTACTGGAACCTGTCTCCATCTATAAACATAGTACTTTCTTCTTAATAATTCGTTTTCCACAATAGTTTTACATTTTTCTTGAGCTGTATAATTATTTCGCGGTAAAAATATCATTCCGACACAAACATCACCCTCGTCATGTCTACGTCCTGCATTTTGGATACGTTCTATAAAAAAATCTTTTGGAATTTCTATGTGTATGCCCGCGCCATCTCCTGTTTTTCCATCAGCATCTACAGCCCCGCGATGCCAAACTGCTTTTAAAGCATCTATTCCATATTCTACAACTTTTCTTAATTTTTTTCCTTCAGTCGAAGCAATAAAACCAACACCACAAGCGTCATGTTCGTCCCTTGGATTATATATTTTTTTTTGTATTAATTTTTTTAAATTCTTTTTGTATAGTTCCATTTTATGCAGCTTCTATTTTGTTCATTTTTTTAAATTCCAAATACTTTTTAATCGATATAGCAGCATCTCTTCCATCTCGAATGGCCCAAACAACTAAGGAAGCACCTCTAACTATATCTCCAGCAGCAAAAACTCCTGGAATATTTGTTTCCATACTTTTCATGTCAATTTTTATAGTTCCCCATTTTGAAATAGCTAGATTGGGTTCATTGAATAACTTAGGAAGATCTTCAGGGTCAAATCCTAATGCTTTTATGACCATATCAGCTTTTAATTCGAAATCAGAATTAAGGATAGGCTCCGGTTTTTTTCTACCAGACGAATCTACATTTGAAAGTTTCATTTTTTCAACAATTACCGAAGAGATTTTTTTTGAGCCAATAAATTTTTTAGGACTTGACAACCAAATAAATTCAACTCCTTCTTCTTCAGCATTAAGAACTTCTCTTAATGATCCTGGCATATTTTCTTTATCCCGCCTATAAAGACATTTAACAGATTTTGCGTTTTGTCTTATAGCAGTACGGACGCAGTCCATAGCAGTATCACCTCCTCCTATCACGACAACATTTTTATTTTGAGCGTTAAGTTCACCATTTTCAAATTTCTCAACTTTGTCTCCCAATCCTTTACGATTCGAGGCCGTTAAAAATTTCATTGCTGGAAAAATATTTTCTAAATTATTTCCTGTTAATTCAATTTCTCTAGCTTTGTAAACTCCTGTGGCAATAAGCAAAGCATCATGCTTTTCTCTTAATTTATTTAAACTAATATTTTTTCCAATTTCAATATTTTGTTTAAATGATATTCCACTTTTTCTTAATAAATCAATTCTCCTTGTTACAACAAACTTTTCCAACTTAAAATTTGGTATTCCATAAATTAATAAACCGCCAGCTCTATCATACCTATCGTAAACTGTTATTTTATATCCTAATTTTCTAAGTTCTTCAGCGCAGGCAAGACCAGCTGGACCAGCTCCAATTATTCCAACCGATTGATCTATTTCTTTTTCAATTTTAATTGGTTTAATCCAATTTTTTTCCCAAGCAGTATCAGTAATATATTTTTCTATAGATCCTATAGTTACTGTTCCATGGCCTGATTGTTCTATTACACAATTTCCTTCACACAAACGATCCTGAGGACAAATTCGACCACAGACTTCAGGCATATTGTTTGTGCTATGTGCTAGTTCAGAAGCCTCTTTAAGTCTTCCTTCCGCAGTTAGCTTTAACCAGTCTGGAATATTATTATGAAGGGGACAATGAATTTGACAAAAGGGAACGCCACATTGAGAACATCTACTTGATTGTTCATTAGCCTTATTGCTTATAAATTCATCGTAAATTTCTTTAAAATCATCAACTCTTTTTTGAACACTTCTTTTCTTTGGTGTTTGCTTATTAACTGTTGTGAATTTGAGCATTTTTTCTGTCATATTTATTCTCTATTCCCATTACTTTTATATCAATATATATAAGGCTAAAAGCATTTTTAGGACATATAAGCTGACCTTTATTTTAAAAAATCAAGCAAATTTGTAATTTATGTTGCATGACAGCTATGCAATAATCTCATTTATGCTTTCCTCAATAGAAATTTTAATATTATCTGTCGTTCAAGGAATCTTCGAGTTTTTGCCAGTGAGTTCAGTTTCTCATGTTATTTTAATTTCAAAATTTTATACGTTTAATTATCAAAATTTATTAATAGACATTTGTTTACATCTTGGGTCGTTAATAGCAATTATATTTTATTTTAGAAAAGATTTACTAAATTTTATAAATAACAAAGATTTTTTTATTAAAATTATTATAGGAACTATACCTATAGTTATAGTGGGGTATGTGCTTTATCAAACTGGAATAATTAACCAATTAAGAAGTTTAAAAATTATTGGATGGACAGGGCTAATATTTGGAATTTTATTATATATAAGTGATAAAATTGAAATTAAAAAAAAACTAAATTTTGACTTTAATAATAAATCTGCAATTATAATTGGTTTATTTCAAATATTAGCCTTAATACCAGGAGTTAGCAGATCCGGTATAACTATTACTTCTGGGAGGTTTTTAGGTTTTAGTAGATTTGATTCTGCAAAAATTTCTTTTTTTTTATCAATACCAACTTTGGCTGCAGCAAGTCTTTTAGGAATTTACAATATTTATAAAGAGGGGAGTCCTGAGTTAAATTTTTTAGCAATAGTTGCTGTTATATTTTCTTTTATCTTTTCCTATATAACAATAATATTTTTTTTAAACTTTATTAAAAAGTTTAGTCTAAATGTTTTTGTAATTTACAGATTAATTTTATCTGTAATTATATTAGGAATTGTTTATTTATAATTTTTCTCATAAATTGGTGCAAGTTGAGATAATAAAACGCCAAATAAAATTAGCGAACATCCAAGGATATTATTGAATCCTAATATTTGACTCAAGATTATCCAGGCCGAAATTGTCGCCACAACGCCTTCAAGAGACATAATTATTGCAGCAGGAGCTGCCGAAATATTTCTTTGTCCAAATAATTGTAAGGCGAATGCTGCACCTCCAGATAAAACTCCGGCATATAAAATTTCCACAGTTTCTAACTTAATTTTATTAAAGTCAAACTCTTCAAATATTATTACCAAAATAAAAGAAAAAATTGCTACTATTAAATTTTGAATTAAAGCGATCAAAAAAGGTAAATCAAAATGCTTTATGATTTTTCCTATGTAAATAATATGTAAAGCCCAAAACAATGCACCAATTAATACAAGGCCATCTCCTAACCTAACGTTTGCATCGCTGATATCACTCAAAAAATAACCGCCAACTAAACAAGCGAGAACCGATGGCCATATTGACCAATGTAGTTTTTCTGAAAATAAAAAATAAACAATTAGAGGCACTAAAGGAACATAAAAAATTGTAAAAAAAGCAGAATTTGCAACATCTGTATAAAGCAACGAAACTTGTTGAAAAATACACCCCAGAAATAAAAATGATCCTACAGGAATTATAAGCTTAATGAAATCTGATGTTTTATTTTTAATTTGATTATTAATTTTTTTCTTTTCGAATAAAAAAACAAAAGGAGCAACGGCTAAAAAACCGACAAAAAATCTTACACCGTTAAAGGTAAATGGACCAATATTATCCATTCCTGTGTCTTGTGCTATAAAGGTAGTTCCCCAAATTAGCGTACAGAAAATTAAACAAATAAAAGATATAGTTTTTTTCATCAGTAAAACTATACGGCTAATTTATAGGCAAAATCTTTTCCTAGACTTTCTCTTAAGTGTGCGCAGAAGCGAGCACCCTCTGCGCCATCTATTACTCGATGATCATATGATAAAGATAAAGGAAGCATTATTCTATTTTCATATTTATCACCTACAAAAACTTGTTTCATTTCAGCTCTTCCTATACCCAAAATAGCAACTTCAGGTTGGTTAATTATTGGAGTAAAAAAACTACCGCCGATACTTCCCAAGCTAGAAATTGTTATAGATCCACCAAAAAATTCCTTTTTATTAATTTTTAAATCTTTACAAAGCTTAGAAATTTTTTTTATTTCCTTTCCTAGTTCGGTTATATCTTTCTTATCCGCATCCCTAATTTTTGGAACCATTAAACCATGAGGTGTATCCATTGCTATACCTATATGAAAATATTTTTTATATATAAGTTTTTCTTTTTTTAAATCTAAAGAAGAATTGAAATTAGGATAATCTTTTAAAGCTTTGACTATAGCTCTTACAATAAAAGGCAAGGGAGTAATAGAAAGTTTTTCACCAGTATAGAGATCTCTCAAAGATTTTCTAAAATTTTCCATTTCAGTAATATCTGCTTCATCGTGTTGTGTAACATGGGGAATTTCACTCCAAGATTTTTCTAAATGTGGACCAGCAATTTTTTTAAGCCTTGGAATTGGCTTTATTTCAATTTTGCCGAATTCAGAATGCTCATACTGTTCTGTTGCTACTGATTTTTTTTTTTCTACTTTTCCAGAAATTGATTCTTTAATAAAAGATTTTACGTCTTCTTCTGAAACTCTTCCTTCTCTTTGAGAACCTTTTATTTGATATATATCAGCGCCAAACTCTCTCGCTAATTTTCTAACTTTTGGACTTGCACTAATTATTTCTTTTTTTTCATCCATATTTATAATTCTGTTGGAATAGGTTTATTTTTGTCAATATTATATTTTTTCATTGCTTTTTCAGCGTATTTTGATGGAACAAGTTGTTCTTTTGCAAGCGCGCTTAGAGCATAGGTTATTATATGTTCCTTATCTACTTCAAAAAATCTTCTTAATTTTTTTCTACCATCGCTTCTTCCGTAACCGTCTGTACCAAATGAATAAAAAGGTTTTGAAACATATGGCCTAATCTGATCAGCAAAACCTCTAACATAATCCGAGGCTGCTATAATTGGACCTTCTCTTTTTTCTAAACATTTCTCTACATAGGATTTTTGTGACTTATCGCCGGGGTTTAAAAGATTTTTTCTTTCAGTTTCCATGCCATCTTTCCTCAATTCATTGAAGCTTGTAACACTCCAAACATCGCTATCAATATTATATTCTTTACTAAGTACTTCTGCTGCAGCTAGCATCTCTCGCAATATTGTTCCACATCCCAATAACTGAATTTTAATTTTTCCTTTGTTATT
>CEUZ01292072.1_pt1 | contig 13675 bp, 10 predicted proteins | sample 361511 | NCBI WGS metagenome assembly CEUZ01 (sample SAMEA2622822, study PRJEB7988) | marine metagenome | biome: marine biome (ENVO:00000447); feature: surface water layer (ENVO:00002042); material: "saline water (ENVO:00002010), including plankton (ENVO:xxxxxxxx)" | depth 5 m
AACTTGCTGCATTATATTTAATTTTTTATTTGTCATGTAAGTTTTCTAACCATTTTTAGAATTAGTCTTAGTCAAAAATAAAATTATATAATTGGAATATGAATAATATAATTTTATTCAAATTATCATTTTTTTATTGTGTGGTAAATACAGAAAATATTTTGAAAAATACAACTCAAAGTGATATTGTCCAAGAGATTGTAGATGAAAAGTTAAGATTAATTTCTCTAATAATTTTGGAAAGATGTAATGTATAGAAATATTCCAGGTATTGGTCTTGCATTAATAATTGCATATGTTGGAGCAAAAGCAAGCCATTATATCGGGATAAACTTACTTGGGTTTTCAAAGAGCCCAATATCCTCTATCATGTTAGCCATAATATTTGGTATTCTTCTTGCGAATATTGTTAATTTACCAAAACAATTTGAAGAGGGCTTCAAATTCTCTATCAAATATATATTAAGGTTTGGGATAATATTATTAGGAATTCGATTGGGGCTTTTGGATATTTTGAAAATCGGAATAATCGGTCTGCCAGTTATTGCTTTATGCATCATATCAGCTCTTATAATTGCAAATTATTTATCAAAATCACTCAATATTTCGACCAAGATGGGCTCATTGATTGCTGTTGGTACGGGCATTTGTGGAGCCAGCGCGATAGTAGCAACTGCACCCGCTATTGATGCAAAAAAAGAAGAGGTTACATATGCGATTGGTGTCATAACCGTGTTCGGGATTATTGCAATGCTATGTTATCCTTTTTTAGCTCACTTCATTTTTGATGGAGATGAATTATTTATTGGGTTATTTTTAGGTACATCTATTCACGAAACAGCTCAAGTTGCAGGATCTGGTTTAATTTATTCAACACAATTTGACTCCCCTAAAACTCTGGATATTGCTACTGTAACGAAGTTAGTAAGGAATACTTGTATGGTAATTGTTATACCGGTCGTCAGTTACATATATTATCGAGACCAAAAAGATAAATCGGAAGCCAATAAAACATCTGTTCTAAATATTTTCCCTTTCTTTATATTTGGATTTATTGGGATGGGAATTATAAGAACAATTGGGGACTATGGTATTGAAAGCAGTAATTATGCTTTTATGATCTTTGAAATATCAGCATGGGAACAAATTATATATTTTATAAAATCTTCTGCCGAGTATTTGCTAGCAATTGCAATGGCAGCCGTGGGTTTAAGCACAAATATATCATCACTTAGGAGCCTTGGTTTTAAACCACTCTATGTTGGTCTGATAACTGCAGTGAGCGTTGGCATATTTAGTATTGCATCAATTTATTTAATAAATATTTTGGGTATAACGATTTAACTTTCTATTTAGTATTGATATATTTAAATAATTTAAATTTTTTAGGACTAGAGAAAAATGCGTTTAGTATCATTTAAGAAGAGTGGAGATAACACCGCGCATGTTGGTGTTTTGGTAAATGATGATAATGAAATAGTTTCACTATCTGATAATAATTTTCCATCAGATATGAATGAAATTGTGAAATTAGGAAGTGGAGGGTTGATCAAAATAAAAGAATTGCTTAATACCAAACCACCTACATTTCCGATTACTGATATAGAGCTTTTAGCGCCAATTCCTAGACCGCTTAGAAATATCATGTGTGTGGGCAAGAATTACCATGATCATGCAAGGGAATTTTATGGATCAGGATTTGACTCAAGTGGAAAAAAAGCTGTTGCTGATTTTCCAGTAATATTCACAAAAGCAACAACATCAGTGATCGCGACAGGGGATGATATAATTCTTGCAAATGATTATACAAATACAACAGACTACGAAGGTGAGCTGGGCTTAGTGCTCTCAAAAGGTGGCAAAAATATCAAAGCAGAAGATGCATATGATTATATATATGGCTACACTATTATAAATGATGTCTCCGCTAGAAACATACAAAAGCAACACGAACAATGGTTTATTGGTAAAAGTCCTGATACATATTGTCCCATGGGCCCCGCAATAGTTACGTCAGATGAAATTGGAGACGTCACAAAATTAAAATTAATTACAAAAGTTAATGGAGATGTTAGGCAAGACTCAATTGTTGAGAGATTAATATTTGATATTCCAACTCTTATCTCTACAATTTCAAAGACAATGACATTAGAGGTTTGTGATATTATTGCAACCGGAACTCCAGCAGGTGTTGGAATAGGCTTCGAACCTCCCATATATTTAAAACCTGGCGATGAAGTTTCGGTAACGATAGATCATATTGGTAAACTTTTTAATAAAGTTATATAATTTTGTATTTATTCAAAAAAAATATTTATAAACAATAGTTTATATTATGTAATATTTTTCCAAATTTTCTCTATCATACTAATTCTGTGGTATTTTTCTGGAAAAACGATAGACGTAATATAATTTGAGAGCACAAGACATTCCTTACGGTTTTTTGGCCTCATGAAAATCTTATTTGAGAACTTTGATATCATTTCACCCTTTTGGATGAGCCTGTTGATTGAGCTTTTTGGGGTTGGCGGTTTCTTAATAATAAAACCAGCATTTTTGTTTTTATATTTTACCTTTGCTTGCCATACCTTGATGATATTCTTATCAGGGGAAGTAACTTTAAGATTAACCAGTATATAATCGCAATTGAATTTCCGACTTTCGCCTATCTCTCTGCAGATCTCATAAATTTTCATACGTTCTGATATATGATATTTATTTTTCCTACCAGCCCCAAATCTTTTTCCGCCACTTGCCATTATGTAATTAATCAAAATAATTATTATTAAACAATGTATTATATGTAATAGATTAATTTAATATTAATCATATTTATTAGACAAAAAATTTTTTTTGATTTCAGATTAAACATTGTAGTATGTTCAAGTGACAATTAAAATAGTATAGTGATACATTATTTAACAAATGGGCGCGTAGCTCAGTGGGAGAGCACTACGTTGACATCGTAGGGGTCACAAGTTCAATCCTTGTCGCGCCCACCATTAGGTCTGAAATATAATGAATGAAAATGAAATATTTAATTTTTTATCTCTCTTAGCTGATGAATCAGCAAGAATCACATTGGCTAACTTCAGAAATACTATCGAGATATTTAATAAAAATAATCAAACAACCAAAGTTGATCCCGTTACTGAAGTAGATCAAAAATCAGAACTTCTGATAAGACAACTTATAGAGAAAAAATATCCTGAGCATAGTATATTGGGTGAGGAGTTTGATGATATAGAGCGAGATCCAAGATTTAGATGGTATATTGATCCAATAGATGGAACTAAATCGTTCTTATCAGGCATACCTTTGTGGGGAACTTTGATAGGCCTTGAAGTTGATGGCATACCTAAATATGGCCTCATAGATAACCCTGCGACAAAAGAGCGATATATTGGATCTTTGAATAAAGTATACAAAATTACTGCCAAGTCTAAGAAAATTATTAAAACTAATAATAATGTAAATATTAATAATATAAAATTTGGATACACAACCGATGAAATGTTTGATAACGAAAGAAGCAAAAATGTCTTAAATAAGGTCAATCAGCGAGTTGCTTTTACAAGGACGGGGGGAGATTGTTATTTTTATGGACTTTTAGCATCAGGATTTATGGATCTAATAATAGAAAGTCAATTAAAGCCTTATGATATAATACCAATTGTTCCAATTATAAAGGGCGCTGGTGGAATGATAACAAATTGGAATGGGGAAGATAGCTTCATGGATGGTAATATTATTGCGTCTTCTAATAGCAAAATCCATGAGTTTATTTTGGATTTAATTAAGGGGTATTTGGATGAATAGATCGATTAGAGAAATAGATAATATAGATATTGATCAAACAACCATATCCGAAGCGATAAATGGGAGAATAACCTATTATATGTACGTCGAAACTTTTGATGGCTTATATACTCCAATTGGAATCGAATTACCTCAAGGCGAAGGGCCTTTCCCCCTTGTTTTGATGGCAAGTGGTAATGGAGGAGGTGCTATGAGGTGGCTAAAGGAAAATATAAGAAATCGCCGTTATACGATGGAAAAGCTTTTAGCACAAGGAATAGCCTGCGGTTGGATACGCTATCGTGCAGAAGTTGATCTTGGCTATCATGAAGGAGGAACATTAGTCCGAGATTCTCGGCAAGGCGGAGATATGTTCAATCGATCTCCTCTAGAATATGAGGATGAAATTGCAATTATTGAGTATCTGAAAACTTATCAGGAAATTGATGAAAGCCGAATTGGACTTCTAGGCATGAGCCATGCAGGTGAGATGATATTAAAAATTACAAGTGAATACCAAGGAATCTGCGCTGCAGTTGCTAGTGAGCCTGCTGCACATGAATTTCTTGCATTAACACCCGACCATACAGTAACTATTAATAATGAAACACAGCTTCGTGATATAGAGTCGATGCAAATGCAGTCAGTTGATAAAGTTAGGGCACGAATTGATGAAAAACTTGCACTTAATCGAATATCAAGTATTGAAACACCAATATTTATAATGGGACGAGATCAAGATGAACTTCAAGGTATTTTCCGTTTATCCTATGATTTACTAAAGGAGAGTGGAAAAGATGTACAATGGAAATCGTATGAGCATGATCTCCATGGATATATTTATCCGCTGATGGGTGATGATGGGAAATATATAGTTGATTCAGTTCAAGAGGAAGCCATTTCAGATATGTTAAATTTTTTCAATAAATATTTTAATTAAAATTAATCTTACTAATCTTGCTAGTTTGTTCAATAAAACTTATTCTTATCCCTTGAAAAAATTTTAATAAGACCCATATTCTTATAATAGGTGCCTAACGGGCCTAAATTTCAAACATGTTGCTCAAAGGAGGATATGAAAATGCACACATTTGATTTAACACCACTTTATAAAAATTCAATTGGTTTCGACCGATTGGCACAAATGATTGATACTATCAATATTGATGTACCAACTGGTTATCCACCATATAATATTGAAAAACTATCAGAAAATAAGTATGCCATAACGATGGCTGTTTCAGGGTTTGAAGATAAAGATCTCAATATAGACGTTAAAGAGAATATTTTATCGGTTGTTGGTGATAACTCTAAGGAAGATAAAAGGGAATACCTCTATAAGGGTATATCATCCAGGAACTTCGAAAGAAGATTCCGTCTTGCTGATTATGTTGAAGTTGAATCAGCTAACCTTGTGAATGGTTTACTTAACATAATTCTTGTTAGGGAGTTACCTGAAGCTATGAAACCAAGAAAAATTCAAATACTAACTGATAATATTATTGAAGGTTAAACTCAACTTGTGGCAGATTAGTCTAATAAGACAAACAATCTGCCACATAGTTAGTAATTCAATTCCTTACTTAAATTTTTCAAATAATTCTAAGAATTTATTCAGATCATTATCTGAAGTAGCAAAAGATGTTACCAGCCTTATAAATCTATAATTTTGCTCATGATATTTTTTTTGAAGAGATTTTTTAGTCCAATAGTTGTATTTTACACCACTTTTTACCAAATAATTATCAAATTCAGCTGGTATGATCATGAACAACTCATTTATATCATTTTGCCATGGCATTTTAATATATCTATAGTTTTTTAATTCACTTGATAGTTTTTTAGCAGCTAAGTTAGATTTTTTTGCAAGCTCTAGCCATAGGTTATTTTCCAGGTATGCTATAATTTGGATAGATAGGTAACGCATCTTTGATAACAGGTGGCCAGATCGTTTTATATTGTGAGATAAGCTCCCCCCAATTTCTTTATTGAACACCAGAACAGCTTCAGCTGAAAGGGAACCATTCTTTGTGGTGCCGAAAGACATTATATCTATTTGGGATTTCCAAGATGCGTCATCTGGTTTTGAATTTAAATGGACTATTGCATTAGCAAATCTTGCTCCATCAAGGTGGATATTGAGATTATTCTCTTTTGCAATTTGAGTTATTTTTTTTATTTCTTCAAGAGTATATACGGTTCCGCATTCGGTAGCTTGCGCAAGACTCAGACTTGATAAAGCTATGTCGGATTTCTCTTTTGGATGACTATCGAGGGCCTCTATCAGTTCCTCTGGGGACATTTTTCCAGAAACAGTATTAATTGGGAATAACTTAGATCCTCCAGTAAAGAATTCTGGCGCATTACATTCCTCCAAGTATATATGGCTCTCAAAACCACAAAAAGTTGAACCATGAGGAGGGGTTATAGCTGAAAGACATAGAGCATTAGCAGCAGTCCCAGTTGATAAAAAGAAAGATGAGATATCTTTGTTAAAGATCTCTGATAATAGCTCTTGAGCTTTATAGGTAATTTCGTCTTCTCCGTATGAGGATATAGTTCCGTGATTTGCCTTAAGTATTGCTTTTAATATTGGGTCAGCTACGATATGCACATTATCACTTCTAAAATCCATAATTACATCTCCTTTATTATTTCAAACTCAAAATTTTCTTGTAAAATTCTCGTTCAGCCTTTCTACACGTTAACAATGTATCTTTTGATCGAAAACCATGTCCTTCATCATCAAATTCATATAACTTCGTATTTATTCCTTTAGATAATAATTTTTTATGTATACTCCGTGTTTGATCTTGAGGCACTACTGAGTCTTTTATTCCTTGAAAGAATATTACAGGCGTATTAATTTTGTCTATTTTTTTTATTGGGGATCGCTCATTAAATAATTTTAACGAGTCAATCTTCAATAACTCATCGCCAATCAGTGTTCTTGTGTAACCAGACTCAAATTTATGTGTTTCGGTTAATAATTTTTGTATGTCTGACACCGGGTAATAACAGCAGGCACATGGAATATTATTATTTTCAGCTAATACGTTCAATAAAGTCATTCCTCCAGCACTAGAACCCTTTAGAATGATCTTATCAGCCTCATATAAATGATTTCTTAAGGTGAAATTAATTGTTTCAATGACATCTGATGTATCTAGAAGTCCCCATTTTCCATTTAACGCACGAATATAGTCTGTTCCATATCCTGTGCTACCACGATAATCAACTTCGATATAACCAAAACCGTTATTATTCCAATATGCCCTTTCTTCTGAGTAACCTCTTTTTGAATTTGCAGTTGGTCCTCCATGAATTGAAATGATTAAAGGAGGTTTTTTATATATTTTCTTTCGTGGGGGATAATGCAGAATATAAAATCTATTCTTTTTATTATTTATTTTTATCAATCCTCTATTTCTCTTGTTAATGACTTTAACAAGTTTTTGCATTTTAAGGAGGTTATTTCTATTTATTACGAAGAGTTCGTTTGAATGTTTATTATCTGATCCGGATACTATAATATAATCTTTTGTGATGCATAATTGGTCGGTTGTTTCAATATTAACAGCTAATTCATGATATTCTTTTGTTCGTGTGTCAATTTTGAGGAATTTCAACTCGCCTTCTTTCCAGCCAGATGCAAAGATATTATTCTTATTAAGAATGCCATAGCTTCTAAAGCCTAGGTTCCAAAGGGGTCTCGAAAGATCAATATTTATATCTATCAGTTTCTTTAATTCATGCTTATAAAATGAAAATAATTTTCCATAATTAGATTCTTCTTTAATATAATATATTTTTTCTTTGTTTATCCATTCTGGCTGGAATATTGCCGATGCCTGACCACCATCAATTTTTTTACTATCAGAAAAAAATGTTTTTTTCTCATTGAACGTACCTACCCAAAGCTCTGATGCCTCCCATGGCATGTAAGGCAAGTCCCATTGAAGCCATAATAATTTCTTTCCATCATTTGATACTCTTGGGTTTGAATAAAATGATGAACCCGAAGCTAATTTTTGAATTTTTTCGGGTTTATTTAAATTAAGTGTAGCTAAAAAATTTTCTGTTATGTTATCTTTTTTATGCTCTTCTAGGATAAAGTAAATATTATCTTGAAACATTGATAAGTCACCAAACCTATAGCTTGGATTTCGTGTTATTCTTTTAATGTTGGTTTTATTTATTTGATATAAATTCTGGTCCGAAGAGTTAACAAAAATAATTTTTCCATCTTTAACAATATATGCCCCACCTCCATACTCATGCACTTTACTTTGAATACTATATTTTTCCCCCGTTAAATTGGTGACATTTTGATTTTCATCCATCACTATAATAGAAGTAAGACCGTCTTTTTCAGGGAAATTCTCAAGCCAATAAATTTTGTTTTGGTCATATTGGGGTGAGTGTCTTTTTTTTGCTCCATCCAATATTCTATCTAAAGATTTTTTTTGGTAGTTTTTCTTAGGAAAATAAGTCGTTATTGGTTTATGGAAATGGATCATAATATTCCTGAGTGATAATTAATAGAAAATCAATATTGAATATCAAAAAATACAAATTAGATGTATATTATAATCATTTATAAGAAAAAGCTATTAAGGCTTTTTTTTTGCTTCAATTATTACATTATTTGTGTATTTATATAATACACAACATATGGCTATAGTTGAATATTAAAACTGGAGATGGAATGTACGGTAAATTTGATAATAGGGTATATGATGCAATCAAAAATGGTGTCTATAATCCAGATAATGAACATGATGCCTGCGGTATTGGTTTCGTCGCTAATATAAAAAATAAAAAATCAAATAGTATTATTAGAGATGGCTTAGCTATCCTTGAGAACCTAACACATAGAGGAGCTGTAGGCGCAGACCCCAGAGCCGGTGATGGATGTGGCATACTGACACAGGTACCAGATAAATTCTTAAGGAAAGTATGTAAGGAAATTGAAATTATTCTCCCTATTGAAGGTATGTATGGGGTAGGTAATATTTTTCTTCCAAAAGATGAAAAAAAGAGAAGTTCGTATATTTCTATTATTAACAAAATAATAGAAGAGGAAAATCTAGAGCTTATAGGGTATAGAGATATACCTACTGACAACAGAGGTCTTGGCTACTCTGTAAAGCCAACCGAGCCTTTTCATAAACAAGTATTCTTGAGTTATAAGCAAAGTAAATTTACTCAGGATGAACTTGAGAGAAAATTATTTGTTGCCAGAAAAAGAATTTACAGTTCAATTCTTGAAGAATTTAATAATAAAGTAGATGATTTCTATATTTGTTCATTATCATCCCGGACACTACTATACAAAGGAATGCTTCTAGCAGATCAATTAGCAGATTATTTTATTGATCTTCAAGATAAGGATTTCTTTTCCGCTTTAGCGCTTGTTCACCAGAGGTTTTCAACTAATACATTTCCTACTTGGAGCCTCGCTCATCCATTTCGAATGATTTGCCATAATGGTGAGATTAATACTATAGGAGGAAATATAAACTGGATTAAAGCAAGGTACTCCTCTTTGAAGTCTGAAGTATTGGGTGATGATCTAACTAAGATATGGCCAATTGTTGTTGATGGTCAATCAGACTCAGCTAGTTTTGACAATGTCTTAGAATTACTAGTTAATAGTGGATATTCAATATCCCACGCAATGATGACAATGATACCGGAGGCTTGGTCTGGTAATGATATAATGCCAGAGAATAGGAAAGCATTTTATGAACACCAAGCGTCAATGATGGAGCCATGGGATGGCCCAGCTGCTATTGCTTTTACAGATGGAAAACAAATCGGTGCTACCTTAGATAGAAACGGATTGCGCCCCGCAAGATATCTTATAACAGACGATGACAGAGTAATATTGTCATCAGAAATGGGTGTATTGCCTATCGATGAGAAAAATATTAAAAACAAATGGAGACTGCAACCTGGAAAGATGCTTCTAATTGACCTTGAGGTTGGAGAGATTGTTTCTGATGAGGAATTAAAAGATACTATTTCAAATAAGCATCCCTATGGAGAATGGGTCAAGAGCAGTCAGATTGTATTAGAAGAATTGCCTAAGATAAGCTCAGCCAATTCTAATGTTAATATAGATATTTTAAGTTTGCAAAAGGCCTTTGGTTATACTCAAGAAGATCTAAAGTTTTTACTTACTCCAATGATCGCTAGTGGGCAAGAGGCTATAGGCTCTATGGGAAATGACGTCCCTCTCTCATCATTATCAGATAAATCAAAATTACTCTTTACCTATTTTAAGCAACTTTTCGCACAAGTCACAAATCCACCTATTGATCCTATAAGAGAAGAATTAGTTATGTCTCTGGTTTCATTTATTGGGCCAAGGCCAAATTTACTCGATCCACATAAGAATTCTACAATGAAAAGATTAGAGGTCAGGCAACCAATTCTAAAGAATGAAGACTTAGAAAAGATAAGGTATATTAGTGAGTTATCAGAAAACCATTTTTTAACAACAACTTTAGATATAACATTTGATTCAAACTCCGATAATAATATTGAGCAAGCGATAGAGAAACTTTGTCATAAAGCTGTGAGAAAGGTTAAAGAAGGGCATAATATTATTATCTTATCCGATAGGTTCGTTAATGAGTCGAGGGTTCCAATTCCATCGCTTCTTGCGGTATCCGCAGTACACCATCATCTCATAAAAGAGGGATTAAGAACTTCAGTGGGAATTGTAATTGAAACTGGCGAAGCAAGAGAAGTGCATCATTTCTGTACTTTAGCTGGTTACGGCGCCGAGGCCATTAATCCATATCTTGCTTTTGATACAATAGAACAGATTCGTCAATCTTTAGATGAAAATATATCAAAAAATGATTCTCAAAAAAGATATATTAAAGCAATTAACAAAGGAATTCTAAAAGTTATGTCAAAAATGGGTATCTCAACATACCAATCATATTGTGGAGCTCAAATTTTTGATGCCGTGGGTTTAAATCAAGATGTTATAGATAAATATTTTACAGGAACAAATTCAAAAATTGGCGGGATATCAATAGATAATATTGCAAAAGAGTCTATTGACCGACACGAGAGAGCCTACAACAGTCCTGATATACTAAAGATTTCACTGGATGTTGGTGGTGAGTATGCACAAAGAATTAGAGGAGAAGATCATGCATGGAATTATAATACAGTAAGCGCCCTTCAACATGCAGTTAGAGGCAGTGCCCAAGTTGAATATGATAAATATGCAAATGAAATAAATATGCAGGATAAAAGATTGCTTACAATAAGGGGCCTCCTTAAGATTAAGAATGCAAAGCAAGATGGAAGGAGTTCTCTAAAAATTGAAGAAGTAGAACCGGCTACTGAGATAGTTAAAAGATTTGCGACTGGCGCTATGTCATTTGGCTCTATCAGTCGAGAAGCTCATACAAATCTAGCAATTGCAATGAATAGAATTGGTGGTAAATCAAATACAGGCGAGGGTGGAGAAGAAACAGATCGATTTATTCCTTTGGGTAACGGAGACTCCATGAGATCAGCTATTAAGCAGGTTGCATCTGGTAGATTTGGGGTTACGACAGAATATCTTGTAAATTCTGATATGATTCAAATTAAAATGGCCCAAGGAGCTAAACCAGGTGAAGGCGGGCAACTTCCAGGGCATAAGGTCGATGCTGTTATAGCAAAAGTAAGATATTCTACCCCTGGTGTAGGTTTAATTTCGCCACCTCCACATCATGATATCTATTCCATTGAGGACCTTGCCCAATTAATTTATGACTTAAAAAATGCCAGTGAAAATGCGGATATAAGTGTTAAGCTTGTATCTGAAGTTGGGGTGGGAACTGTTGCCGCTGGTGTTGCGAAAGCAAAAGCTGATCATGTAACTATATCTGGCTATGAAGGAGGCACAGGAGCAAGCCCATTAACATCTATAAAGCATGCTGGCTCACCATGGGAAATTGGTATAAGTGAGACCCATCAGACATTAGTGCTTAATAAACTACGAACTAGGATATCTGTTCAAGTTGATGGTGGAATTAGAACTGGGCGAGATGTGATAGTTGGCGCATTGCTTGGTGCCGATGAGTTTGGTTTTTCTACAGCACCGCTTATAGCTTCAGGGTGTATAATGATGAGAAAATGTCATTTAAACACATGTCCAGTGGGTGTTGCGACACAAGACCCTGAATTAAGGAAAAAGTTTACTGGAACCCCCGAGCATATTGTGAACTATTTTTTCTTTGTGGCTGAAGAAGTAAGAAAATATATGGCTGATATGGGATTTAAAAAGTTTAATGATATGATTGGCCAAAGTCATATGTTGAGCAAGAAGGATGCTATTGCTCAATGGAAAGCTCAGGGTGTTGATTTAAGTAAGATTCTCTATAAGCCTAAAACTGATAAAGGAGAGAAGTTATTTAATTTCGAAAAACAAGACCATAATTTAGGAGATGTATTGGATCGAAAATTAATTAAATTATCCCAACCTGCCATAAATAAAAAAAATAAAGTCTCTTTTGAAGAAAAGATAAGAAATACCGATCGAACTGTAGGCGCATTATTATCTAGCCATATTGTCCGAAAGTATGGCCATGATGGACTACCAGATGACACTATTCATATTAAATTTGATGGGACATCAGGACAAAGTTTTGGTGCATTTGCAGCTAAGGGTGTAACACTTGAGTTATCAGGTGAAGCAAATGACTACGTAGGAAAGGGTATTTCTGGTGGTAAATTAATTATATATCCAGATAGCAAATCAAAAATCACACCATCGAAGAGTATGATTGTTGGCAATACAGTTCTCTACGGGGCAATCAGTGGAGAATGTTACTTTAGAGGTGTTGCAGGGGAAAGGTTTGCGGTAAGAAATTCTGGTGTGATAGCTGTTGTTGAGGGGACTGGTGATCATGGATGTGAATATATGACTGGGGGATGTGCGGTCATATTAGGGGAAACTGGAAGAAATTTCGCAGCTGGAATGTCAGGTGGTGTTGCTTATGTGTTAGATCAAAATGGTGATTTTAATTCGAGATGTAATTTGTCAATGGTTGAACTTGAGCCAATTGCTTCAGAAGATGATTTGTTAGAGAGGCTTCATCATCAGGGCGGAGATCTTGAAACACATGGAAAAGTAAATATTATGAAGGCAATGACTAAATTTGACGCTGAACGAATTTACAAATTAGTTACAAATCATTACAATTATACTAATTCTGATATAGCGAAGTTAATTATTGATGATTGGGAAAATTATTTATCAAAATTTGTTAAAGTAATGCCCGTAGATTATAGGAGAGCGTTATTGGAATTAGAAAAAGAAGAATTGGAATTGGAAAATGGGTAAAGTCACAGGTTTTCTTGAAATTGACAGACATGAGAGGAAATACAAACCTGCCTCAGATAGAATTAGAAACTTCAAAGAGTTCATGATCCCACTTGGCGATGAAGAAACTAAGAATCAAGCTGCTAGATGCATGGATTGTGGAATTCCATTTTGCCATACAGGTTGTCCTGTTAATAACCAAATACCTGACTGGAATGATCTTGTTTATAGTAACAAATGGGAATTAGCCCTATCAAACCTTCACTCAACTAATAATTTTCCAGAATTTACGGGCAGAATATGCCCAGCTCCATGCGAAGCCTCATGCACATTGAATATTACTGACCAGCCAGTTACTATAAAAACGATTGAATGTGCCATTATCGATAAAGGATGGAGCAAAGGATGGATTCAACCTGAAATAGCAGAAAATAAGACAGGAAAAAAAGTTGCAGTAATTGGTTCTGGCCCAGCAGGATTAGCAGCGGCTCAACAGCTTGTTAGGAAGGGTCACTCTGTAGATGTATATGAAAAAAATGC
>CEUZ01284797.1_pt1 | contig 13673 bp, 16 predicted proteins | sample 361511 | NCBI WGS metagenome assembly CEUZ01 (sample SAMEA2622822, study PRJEB7988) | marine metagenome | biome: marine biome (ENVO:00000447); feature: surface water layer (ENVO:00002042); material: "saline water (ENVO:00002010), including plankton (ENVO:xxxxxxxx)" | depth 5 m
TCCTCGTTGTCGTCGTCGTCGTCATCCTCGTCATCCTCGTTGTCGTCGTCGTCGTCTACATCACTATTTTTATAATTCTGCTGAAATTGTAGTTCTTTTTTATATTTTTTCCAATTCGTTTCTGATTCATTTTCATGGAGTTTAGCGTTCATTTCTAACCAAAACTTGTTTGTAATATTAGAATTTTCTATTATATTTTCATCGTCACTAATATATTCTTCTTCTCCATCTTGTAAATTTTCTATTTCGTTAATTTTACAATTAATATTAATACATTTTTTTTCAAAATTTTTTACAGATAATTTTGGAGAATTAATTTCTGTTACTTCTAATTGCATAGATCCTTTACCAAGTTTATCTAATTTTTTACTTATGGTTTTTATTATATTATTTTTTTTTTGAAGAGTTTTTCGCAAAAGATGATTTATTATTAACAAGGCTGCATTTTTTTCTTTAATGTCAGCATTTTCCGTAAACAAATCTTTTACAAATGGTATTTCTAATAACAAATTTTTTAAATTATTCTTTTCCAATATTATGGGATTAAGCAATGTATTTAGATGAACCTTTAAAACTTTATTTACTTCTATCAACATTTGTTCGATAGTATCATTGGAAGATAAACACTGTTGCTCCATTCTTGGTATTAAATGTTTTTTTCCGTTTAATATCCTTTTTTATATTATATTTATTAATTATATGTCTGAAAAAAGATACACGGGCGCAGTTGCATTAATCGTAAGCCAAACTAATTATACTGAAGAAGAAGCTGAAGAAAAATTAGAATTATGGGAGGGTAATTATATGAATGTTATAAAGGAATATTTGAATCCTAATTTTCAAAAAAAAAAGAAAAAAGATAATAACAGTGTGAATCAGAAAATGATGTCTGAAATAAGACATTTTATGGATGATGCTAATTCACAATTTTTAAAAAGAAAAGAGGTCGAAAAACAAAAACAAGAATATATAAAAAAAGTATATGAAAAATTTTTAGAAGAAAAAAAAAAATTTCCAGAATGCAAATATGATCCACCAAAAAATTTATCTTGTAGTTACGAATGTCAAAACCCGTTATGCCCCGGACTATTAACCGATGGAAATGTATATACCAAAAAAATTTGAAATAAAATAAAATTTATAAAATAAAATTTATAAATTAAAACTGTTTATAAGCGAAGCTGCTTTAGTTGTTTTCTGTTGACTTCTTTTTAAACGAAAATCTGTAGAACTTTTATCCTTTTCAGATTGTTTCAACATATTACAATAAATATTAGGTATATCATTATTTTCTTCATAAAGTTCGGGTAGTATTTTTGTCATAGGTTTATTTACTATCATTATTATTCTATCATTTTTTAATAACTGTCTATATTCAGAAATGGTTAAATTACCATAATATTTATTTAACGTATAAAATGGATTGGGTGCGGGTTTTATATTTTTTTCATAATTATAAATTTTTCCATACACATTATTTAATAATGCATATCTTTCCCACTTAGTAGTATTATCTATATCCTCATTTTTTAAATAAGATAAAGCACATTCAGGACTACAAAAACACCCATAAACTTCTAAACAATCATTGCAATATTGTTTTGGTATAAATATTGTAGGATTATCAAAATCATATGTACACCAGAAACAAGCAGATCTTTTATCTGAAATATCATTATTTTTAAGTTTATGTGCTAATTGATTTAACTTAGACCATAAAAGTTTCGTAGAAGAATTATTAGTTGATTTTTTTTTTTTATAGGTTGTATGTGTTTCAAATATATCAGTAATATGTTTATTTGTATCGTTTTTTTTTGAACATTCTGTATTTATTTCTTTATATTGTAAATCGGATAATTTGGTATTTGTTTGAATATTATAAGCTACGGGATTTACTATTTCAGGTGTATATTTGGATGGGTTAAAATAAGTTCTTTTAATATCTTTAGTACTGCATTTTAAATGCAATATAATATTTGGTTGTACAAAGGTTGAGTGTGCATTTTTACTATTGGATTTTTTTATAATTTTCCCACCTTTAGGTTTTCTTCCCCTTTTTTTTGGAGGCGGTTTTACTTTAATTTTACCATTTTTAGGTTTTCTTCCTCTCTTTTTGGGAATTTTTTTAGGTTTAGAATTATCTGTCATTATGGATTTTATTAAATGGTTAAAATTTAAATACTTTTTAAATATATTTTAACAAAAAATTATACAGTACAATTTCTCGAATTATAACATACTCTACACAATGATATATAATTATCACTCCCTATTACAGTCTGTGTTATTTCATCTGTTAATCTATGAGTAAATATGCCATCTTTTTTACATTCTTGACAAATAGCTTTAAGTTTTATCAAATCATCGCATAATGGAATAATATCTAATATCGAACCAAACTTTCTTCGTTCAAAATCGCCATCAAGTCCGCACACATAAACTTTGCAGTTTTTTTTATTAACTAAATGATCTATCCATTTATATAAATCAGGAAAAAATTGCCCTTCATTAATAAACCAAACTTTAGTATTTTGTATTATTTTTTGTATATTGACATCTTTACTTGTAAAAAAATTATTAAGATTAGAATATTTTACGCTCTGAACAACTACTTTATTATGTGTAGAGGTTTCATCTGATTTATTACCATATCTTGTATCGCTAATATGATTAATCATGCAACATTCAAATCCACAAGCGATATGTCTGTTATATTCTTTTATTAATTCAGTTGTTTTACCAGAAAACATAGAACCCAATATAACTTTAAGATATCCATCTTTCATTATTATATTAAATATACGTTTTATTAAATATATTTCATATTTAATAAAATTAGTTATTAAGATGTATTTTGAGGATTAGTAGATGACCGCGGGATAGATAAGGCGTTTAATTCTGCTGTTCTTGCGACTGGACCTATTATGCGGCGCAATACATTTAATCCACTTGTGGAAAAATTATTACCTGTTAATTGCAAAGACCGTAAATTTGCACAATAACCGTCGACCATACATTTTATAATTTCAAAAAGTTCAATGTCAGTCCATCCAGCATTATTAGCATTTAAACCTATACAATTTCCTGTTTTAAGAGCAGCAACAGCATCGATAATATTATTTGTCACACATTGCGTCATGTTTATATTTGTTTGAATAAATATAAGATCAATATTACTAGTTCAATTTTAAAATTTAACTATTAAAATAATATAAATATAAAATAATTAGCAAAGTATTCATTATATGACGAATAATATTGATAATAGACCTTGGGTAGAAAAATATAGACCAACCAATTTTGAGGATATAGTTTTAGATCCGCTAAATAGATTATTATTGGAAAATATTATAAAACAAAATAATTTTCCCAATCTTTTATTTTATGGACCTCCTGGTACGGGAAAAACAACAACAATCATAAATTTAATAAATAAATATCAAAAAATATTTAAACAAAAAAGAAAAGGACTTAAAATACATTTAAATGCAAGCGATGATAGAGGAATAGATGTAATTAGAAATCAAATAAATCAATTTGTTAATACTAAAACATTGTTCGGCAAAGGATTAAAATTTGTAATATTAGATGAAGTAGATTATATGACAAAAAATGCCCAACAAGCATTGCGTTATCTAATTCAACAATACAATGGTAATATACGATTCTGTTTAATATGTAATTATATTAGTCGTATTGATATGGCATTGCAAAATGAATTTATACGCTTAAGGTTTTGCCAACTTCCAAAAAAAGACACTTTTGCATTTTTAAATAAAATTAATGAAAAAGAAAAATTAAATGTTAAAAAACAAGATATAAAAAACATTCAAAATATTTTTAAATCTGATATTAGGAGTATGATTAATTTTTTACAATCTAATCACAACAATATAGGGTTAAATATTAACGTGTTTTCTAAAAAATTTATGAATGATTTATTCATAAAATTAAAAAACGAAAAAGAAAAAAATAGATATGGCATAATTAAAAATGTATGTTATGCAAATAATATTAGAGAAAAACAATTCGTTTTACAATTTATTTCATATATTATAAAAAATAATTCTGATGTAATATCTTCCACTTTCTTATCATCAATAGAATATATAATTCACAATAGTTTTACTAGAGAATCTTATTTAATTCATTTTTTGTTAAAAGAATTAACTTTATACAAATTATTATAGTATTGTTTCATCCGTAAATGTAGTTTTTTTACAAATTTATTTGGAGAGGGTTTATTAGGATCAAATGTATTTCGTTTTAAACAATATTCTTGTAAAATATTATTCAAAATAGGGGAGGAGGCCAATTTATTCTTAGATTTTAAAGCGGAAACGGGATTTTCTGTAACAAATGTTACACTTTCCATTTATATTAAAAATAAAGAAAATAAAATTGATTTAAATAAAAATACAGATAATACATAAAATGTCCATTTTGGATAAAGAATGGATAAATTTCAAAAATGCTATAAAAACAAATGCCATGCACAAATTTGATATAAATTCTATAAAAAAAAACGAAATGCCTAAATGTAGCGACATTTATATTTCAACACAAACAAAAATAGTATATCTTAATACAAGTATTGATTTAAATAACGTATTTTGGCAAATACCTATTATTAACTATTATTTACCAAAGATTGGTGTATTAAAAAAAAGTATTAAAATAAATACTATTAATAAAGATGATATCTCAGAATTAGAAGCTAAAATAGACCTGTACAAAAGAAATGGATATAAAATATTTGTTACAGATTTATCTAAAAATAAAACAAAAAATACAATTCAAAAAAAAAAAATCAAAGATGTGCGAAAAATTGATATAGGTATTTCTAAGAAAGATTTAACTTCGTATAAATCAAAACAAAAGGGGGCTTTTTATAATTGTTTTGCATTAATATTAAGAATATTTTATAATAATGAATATAAAGAAATTCATGTAAAGGTTTTTAATACAGGAAAATTAGAAATACCAGGGATACAATATGATGAAACACTGATTAAAGTACTAAATCAAGTAAAATATTTACTTAAAAATATAACTAAAAATAATGATATTAATTATAAAACTTCATCTATACAAACTGTATTAATGAATTCTAATTTTACATGTAAATATTTTATTGATAGGTTTAAGTTATTTAAATTATTAAAATATAAATATAGAATACAAACAGCTTACGATCCGTGTTCGTATCCTGGAATACAATCCAAATTTTGCTATCACCCACAAAAAAACAAACAAGATGGGGTATATGACTCAGCATTATCAATAAACGAATGGAAAAAAATTTCTTTTATGATTTTCAGAACAGGAAGTGTTTTAATTGTAGGTAATTGTAATAAACAATTATTAATTATTATTTATAACTTTTTAAAGAAAATTTTATCTGAGGAATATAAAAATATTTGTACCGCAAATAATTTAAACATTATAAAAAAAAAAAAAAAAATTAGAAAAAAATATATATATTTAACTTAGTAACCAATTCGTAAATTTTAAAGGAGTATAATTTTCAATTTTTTCCATAATTTTAGATGAAGTCATTTTTTTTTTTATTATTTTTTTGGTTATTGTTACAGTATTTGATTTTTTAAAAAATAATAATGTCAAATTTAAAAATTTACACTCATCTGTTAATTTTAATAGATCTAACTGATTTTTATAATAAAGATATACTTCGCATATTAGAATTTTATTAGCCGTATCTGTATTGATAGAATTGAATTTTTTTAATATTTTACTAACCATTTTTTGAATATACATTATATAACTAATTCTTGTATCTTCTTTCATATGTTCATTATCTAAAATATAATTGATTATTTCATTTATAACTGTTGTAGATAAATTAAAATATTTATATATTAATTTGTTTTTTTCTTGCAAACAAAAAGATTTGCGATATTCATTATTTATTTCAAATATTGTTTTTTTATAAACAAATAAAGTAGCATCCTTAGAATTTAATTGTAAATATGAATTAGATGATTCACCTATTTGTCCTATAAACTCTACATAATATAAATATGCTTTTTTACAATAATGAATCGTTAAATTTATATTTTTTGTGTACAAAAGTAATATATTAAATATATGTTTAATAGTTGATAATCCCCTTTTTAGAACAAAAACATAATAACTTTGATTCTTAAGTTTTATATTATCACCTGCATGTAATAAATATTCATTTATTATCTCCATATAAAGGCTGGGTATCTTTTTGGGTAATTTATTGAATTTATTTTTATAATTTTTAATTTCTAATAAACTATTCATTATTAATTTATTATATTATTTTTTTCTATAAATAACTATTTAAAGATTTAAAAATAATTAAAATTTATAATGGCAGAAGAAGTAGCGCAAGAAACAAATTATAGACTTCCAGGCGGGACTACTTTACAACACTGTGCTAAATTAAGTATTGTAGAAGATAAACCTATTATGTTTGATTATTGGACAGCTTCTGTAGACAAGGAGGTGCTAATTGGTGTTAGAGATAACCAAGAAAAATTACTTGTCAAAAGTGAAGAAGAATATACAAGTCCCGTTTCAAAAATTTTTAAAGTAGATAGTGAATATATAATCATCACAGAAAATTCTATCTACGTAGTTTCGTCAGATATTCCTACAAAAAGAATTTCTGGTTCATAAATTAATATATAGGATTTTATACTAAATATTAATTAAAATAATATTAAATTCAACTAAAAATATTACATTACAATATATCTTTTAATTTTAAGGTTTGGTCTTCTGTAAGACTTGTAGGAAATTTTATACTAAATTTTATTAACAGTTTGCCCGTTTGAGGACCTCTCACCATACCTAGTCCTGCTATTTCTTTAATAAAATTTGGACAAATAATATTGCCAATTGTATTATTAATAGTATATGTTTTTTTATTAATATGTTCAATATCGAAAGAAAATCCTACTAATGCTTCTTTTAATGTTATCTCTTTATTGTAATGTAAATCTATTCCTTTTCTTTCAAAAATAGTATTATTTTTAATATTTATAAATAATTTTATATCGCCAGACATATGTTCATTCACATGTCCTTTATTTCTTATTATCATAACTTCGCTACTATCTATACCTCTTTTTATTGGAATATAAATTCTTTCTTTTTCTGTTTTTTTAACTTTATTTGTGATAACCCATCTTTCAAAATCAAAAGCTATTGTAGTTCCTTTAAACGCGTCGCTAAGCAAAATAGTTAATTTTTTAACTATAGGTGGGGGTTTTCTTATACGATGTATATTTACTCTTTGACCATTGCGAAATATATGAATTCCGCCAGGCATACCGCCCATACCGCCCATACCGCCCATACCGCCCATACCGCCCATACCGCCGCCAAAAAACATTTTAAATATATTTTCTACCCCATCATTTCCATGCATTCCCATGAACGGGTTATTTTTTTGCATATTATACTGTTCTCTCTTATTTTTGTCACCTAATGTTTGATAAGCCTCGTTAATTTTTTGAAATGTTGATTGGTCACCTCCTTTATCTGGATGATGTTTTAAAGATAAACGACGATAAGCTTTTTTAATTTCTGCATCTGTAGCTTCTTCTTTCACTCCAAGTGTCTTATAGTAATCGTCCATAATTATTTATATTTTTAATTATAAATTATACTTAAATTCTTATCAACTTAAATATTAAAAAAAATATATATATATTTATGAATATCCCCTTTTTAAAAAAATACCAACCACTATATTATAAAGATTTTGCTATAGATCCAGAATATATTGTTTTATTAAATACTCTTAAAAATATGAATAATCTTAATATATTATTAGTGGGTAATTCTGGTTGTGGTAAAACATCATTACTTTTTGCATCTATAAGAGAATACTATCAGCAAGAAAAAATACCTGTTAATAATGTTTTAATTATAAATAATCTTAAAGATCAAGGTATTCAATACTATCGAACGGAAGTTAAAACGTTTTGTCAAACACCTTCAATTATTCACGGAAAAAAAAAAATTATTATATTGGATGATATAGATTTTATTAATGACCAAAGTCAACAAGTATTTCGTAATTGTATAGATAAATATAGTCATAATGTTCATTTTTTAGCTTCTTGTTCAAACACACAAAAAGTTATAGATAGCATTCAATCAAGATGTTCAATTATCAAAATCAAACCTATTCGAAAAAAATTTCTCAGACGCATTTTTAACAAAATAAAATCTTCTGAAAATTTAATTATTAATGATAAAGCGACCAATTTTATTTTGAATATATGTAATAATTCTATTAGAATGTTAATAAATTATTTGGAAAAATTTAAATTATTAGATATACCTATTACAGCAAAAAAGGTTAAAGAGATATGTACTAATATTAGTTTTTTTGAATTTGAGCAATTTACAAATGAATGGTATAAAAAAAAAAATTTAAAAAAATCTATTGAATTAATTTTTAATATATATAAAAAAGGTTATTCTGTAATGGATATTCTAGATTCATATTTTATGTTTATTAAAATAAATGAACAGCTCCCAGAAGAAATAAAATATAAAGTAATAATTCTTATACTTAAATATATTGCTTTTTTTTATACTTTACATGAAAACGAAATAGAATTAACACTTTTTACAAATCAACTAATAAAATTAATATAATTATAAGTAATTATAAATACTAGTAAAATTTATAATCGCTTTAATTAATATATAAGATGAGTCAGATTTTCCAAAAAAATATACCAAAAAAACTTTTATTTGACTTTTTACAAAAATACTGTGATACAAACAAAAATCAATATATATTTTCTAAAGAGTCATTTAAAAGAGCAAAAATAGACAATGCGATAGAATTGTTTTGTGAAAATCTTAAGCAATACTATTTTCCTTCTAAATATCATTATTTAGATAGAGAAAGTAAATATAAATACTTTATTACAATCTTAAGACAAATATGTAAATATCACCATATACCATTTACATCAAATATAAAATATTCAAAATCAAAATATGAAATAAAATATTTTATTTACCGTAATGAAAGTTTACCGTAACTTAAAAGAAAATATTTAGCAGCTTGTGTATTTGATTCTAAAATTTGTCTACGATTAAGTCTCACAAACCAAAGGTATTTTGTTCTATTTAATATATCGTCGCTAGGAAGATATACACTATATAATGACGATAAACATAAATTTAAGGGTTTTTCTTCCAATAAATTATCAATTACTATTATTTTATTTTCTTTATTTTTTGTTCCTAAGGCTTTCCCACAAATTAAACCACATTTCCCTTCTCTTATTAATTTATAAATATATCTATTTGTAGATCCTTCAAATTTTGGCTGATCTGTATTATCACTCGATATATTTATTTCTAAATTATTTATTAATTCTTTCATTCCTTTGCTATTTTTTTTGCAACCCAATAATTTACTACTCGGGAAAAACTGAGTATATGTTTGACTACTCCCTTTATTTACAAATTCTCCCGCAAAAAAGTCCTTTTCTTCCAATTTGACTTTATATAAAGAATGCAAATCTTTCAATACAATTGTAGAATTCGGTATCAACATTCCTCCATATGTATACAATAATTTACATAATGCTAATTCTCTCACATGCGATTTAATCGGATCGCTCAATTTATTAACTTCAATAGTCCAATCAGATAAAATTTTTGAAAAAGATTCATCATCTATTAATACTATATTAAAACTCTTTCCGCAGTGTTTTACTATAGATTCTATGCAAAGATTTTTATATGTTTGATTCAAATATTTTGTATTTCTAGAAAAAAAACTAGGCCATTTTCTACTGTTTATTGAATGTGTTGTATGTATCCATAATATAGGTTTACCCATTACACCTTCACTATCCGTTAGAAGATATTTTTTTACTAAATCATATTTATCTAATTCTTCATCAGGCATAAATTTTTTTTTATATCTATCATATAAAATTCCTATTGAAGTTATTGTAATAAATATCAATATATATTTAACGATTTTCATTATATATATATATAGAACAAATTTTATTCGTTTGTTAGTTGTTTAAAATGCGCCCACCAGTTTTTATTAGATTGAGCTATTTCTTCATCTCTTTTAATTAGTCTAAATGCTCTTTGGGTATTTATTTTATTATTTCTTACATTCCTTTCCTTTAACATACGCCGCGATTGCTCTAAGGAAACCATTTCTGGTGTGGTTTTATCCCTATATCTTATAAAACTATCCACACTTTCAAATTTAGGTTTATTTATATAATCATCTCGGGTTACTGGCACTACTGTCTCAGTATGTGCTTTTTTTAAATCTTGGTATGGTAATTGACTAAACATATCAGATGAATAATATTTTGGTTTATTCCGCGTTAAATCATATCCACCATGTTTTTCCATATCATTTATTTCAGTATGCAACACCAATGATCGACTTTTTTGTTTCCTTTTTTCAAATGCTTTATTCATTGATGCCATATTTGTTATTTGTTCATCATTTAAATCATCATTAGAACAAAACCATGCACCATATCCTGTATCAATATCATTATCTTTTACTTTGACTTTTTCAAATAATTTATTAAATATCCTATTAAATTCTTTGGCAGATTTACCTTCTAAATTTTTTAGTAATAATTTGTTTTCATTATTTATTTCAGCACTATATTCTACATTCGCTGCACACTGTTCTTTTTTAAATCTATAAGTAAAAATAGCTTCTAACATTTTATAAGCTTTCATGAAAAATAAAAATACATCTTTGTGTAATTGGCTTTTATCAGGATGTGTTTTTAAAGCCATAGCTTTAGCTTTTTTCATATCACTGCTATTAAATTCATAATTTAAATGAAAAAGATTTAATATATCCTCTAAATCATAATTATCTATATTTAAATCAAAATCTACCATATATTTATTTTATGTATTTATTTTATGTATTTATTTTATTTATTTATTCTACTTAATATATAAATATGTATGGTCGTCATCCCGATATTGATGAAATTAAAAATGTTGTTCCTCGCAAAGGTTCCATTGAAATAAATACTGATAACTGGCCAGATGATAGAAGGCGTGCTGGTAGTTATACGCAAGATCCAATGAAACCTAATTTTAAATGGGCTTTTTGGTGTAATATATTTACAGATAACGATTTTGCAAATCTTAAAAATATCTATAACAACGTATCAAGGTATGCTTCAAAATTTTATCCTAATCCCTCAGAAAAAAATCAAACATGGATGTCTATTTTAAATAAATACGAATCTAATACAATCAGTAAAGAAATGTTCAAAAAATCGCTAAAAAATATTATAAAGGATATTGAGGAAAGTGATATAGATAAAGATAAAGAAATGTTCTTTCGAATTTTATTCACAATATATCAAGATAATGGAGAATACGGTACTTCAGAATGGTACACAAATGGTGAAATAGAATTATTAAAAAAATTAAAATTTATTGCTCAATTAGCTAAACCACAAAATACAGAAGTAATGTTATATATATTATTTAAACATGTTATGTTTGATTGCGGATTTAAACAATTTTTTTTTCCATGCAAAACAATAAAATATGATCTACCTGAACTACATGATGTCACATATTATCATTATAATCATAAAAAGGTAGCCCCTTATCAGTTTGTAAATTTTTTTTTTGTAATGATGTTATTAAAAATTAGACCACCTGTTTTTTCTAATTTAACAAAAAAAGATAGCAAATTTCAAGACACATTTTTTACTTCTTTGGTTAACCAAGCTGATAGACTTTATAATGAAAATGAATTATTTCCATGTCAAACAGCTAATGATGCTAATTTTCAAAGAATGATAGGGGAATTGATTGTATCGAAAGATATAACATCATTTTTTTCGTACATTATAAGTTATTGGAAAACAAATGCGATAAAAAATTACGAGATGACTGAGCCAGACGGAGTGAAAGAAGCAGAAAAGTTAATAGAGGTATTACTTTCTAACCCCATATATTCCAGCGGATACAAATTAACACATTATAATCAAGTATCTACTTCGCTTGTTAAAAAAAAAGCTATGAATAATTTTGTCAAATTGGCAAAAAAAAGTTTTAAACCAACAACAAAAGATACATTACCTAAATGGAAATATCCAAGAAAATTTTTTGAAAGAATCGTTAAAAAAATAAAACAATCGTTACGAAAAACAAAAAGATTAACATTAAAAAAGACAAACGTTACTATTCCTGTTTATTACCCAGGTGTAAAAAGTAAAAGTAACCATAAAAATAAAACAGTTAAAATAAAACAGTAAACGTGCAGTTTAAATAGTAAAAAAATTTAAGTATACGAACTTACACTAGTATTCTTTTTTTTTAAAGTACTTTTAAAAAAATGTAAAATTTCATCTTTATTGGCTCCTACTAAACTTTCAGATATCTCACCATTTATAAAACTATACATGGTAGGTACTGATTTTATCTTAAAATAACTACTTAAATCATGACCCTTGTCTACATCAACTATTACCATATCTAAATATTGTTTTGATTGATTAAAATAGTTGTCGATTATAGGTTTTGCCGTTTTGCATGGTCCACACCATGTTGCAGTAAATTTTATTATAAAATTTTTATTTGTTAATAAAAATTGTTTAAATTCATTTCTATCCGTTAAATGATATACTTTCCCAGTCATTATATATTTGGTTTAATATAAAATTCAAATATATAATACGAATATAACGGATATAACGGATTCATTTCAAAGAAATGAAAATTGAAGTTATTTTGACAATCAATTGCTAATACATCCACACAAACACATAGAGAAACACACTACTATAACAAAAACTATTATAACAAAAACTACTACTTCAAAACATTATGACACTTAGTTGCCTCAAGCATGTAAAACGTACCGGCGATACTAATAAAAGGCCTTCGGCACCGCCGTGTGCTGTTTTCGCATATTTTACTGGCGATCGTTCCGGGTCTATGGCGCCTCTAGCAAAGGAGTCTGCTCAAGGCGCTCACGATTTTGTCAAAACCCAGTGCGAATCAGCAAAAAAGAATGGTCAAAAAGGATTTTTGGGAATGACCACATTTGATGATACGGCTGAAGTTATACTTGATAATGTTCCCATGGATACAGTTCAATTTAGCATGGCGCGCGCAACTTTGGCAATGCAGCCGCGCGGCGCGACGCGCCTCTTTGATACTGCAATTGAAGATCTAGCACGACTTCAGCGTTATGCTAGAGAATGGAAAAATAATTTGCCTCCTGACGTTAAAAAGTTGAATCCTAAAGTTGTCATGGTTTGGGCTCTATTTACGGATGGAGCACATAATACTGGATCGTTTACTGCCGATGATATGAATCGTGCCGTCACAATGGCAAGGAAAAACGGCGTTATTTGTTATTTCTTGGCTGCTAATCAAGACGCCATGCAAGCTGGTCGAGCTTACGGATTTTCAACAGCTAATGCTATGGAGTTCGCTCCCACGGCATCTACGACCGCTGCCGGACTAAACGCTATTAATACTTGTATATACCGTTCAACTAGTACTGGAGTACCATGCGCCCCAACGCAGCTCATGCGCGAAGTGTCTTGTCCTCAAGGTCCCACGAGGGGAGCGACGGTGCCAACGGGTTCGATTGCGCCATCACCGGCCGTGGCAGCCGCCGC
>CEUZ01292220.1_pt1 | contig 13667 bp, 11 predicted proteins | sample 361511 | NCBI WGS metagenome assembly CEUZ01 (sample SAMEA2622822, study PRJEB7988) | marine metagenome | biome: marine biome (ENVO:00000447); feature: surface water layer (ENVO:00002042); material: "saline water (ENVO:00002010), including plankton (ENVO:xxxxxxxx)" | depth 5 m
GGTTCATAGCCTCCAGTTGTTATTATTTCATCTACAAATTCAAAAATTTCTGCATATCTTGGTTCTATAACTTCCGCTAAAGTTTGCCTATGTAATTTTCTTGATGGTCTATCTCCTACACCTGGAACCTCTATAGTTTCATCTTCAATTGTCATTTGTGTTTTTGCACAACCATATTTTATTTTTATGTCTTCGGCATTTGATGTCCCTGTTTTTAAAGCAACAGCTATATCGTTGGTTACCTGGTCACCTCCAATTGCAATTGATGATGTATATTCAATTGAACCATTTGTAAAAATTGCAATATCTGTAGTTCCACCTCCAATATCAACAATGCACACCCCAAGATCTTTCTCATCGTTCGTCAACACCGCCTCACTTGATGCTAACTGCTCTAATACTATTTTTTCTACTGACACATCACATTTATTAACACACTTTTCTATATTTTCCATTGCATTTGTAGCTCCTGTTACAATATGAGCTCTCGTTTCTAGACGGTTCCCATTCATACCAAGTGGCTCTCTAATACCTTCTTGGTCATCTATAATATAATTCTGGGGGATTCTATGAAGAATAGACTGGTTGCTAGGAATTGTAATAGCACATGCATTTTCTAAAACAGCATCTTTATCTTCAATTTCTACTTCTTTACTAGAAATTGCTACCGCACCTGTAGAATTAAAACTTTTTACATGGTTGCCTGCAATACCAGTTACAACAGATTTAATTGGTGTTTGAGAGTTAATTTGTGCTTCCTCAATAGATTTTCTTATAGAGTCTACAGTAGCATTAATATCTATCACTATTCCTTTCTTCATTCCAAGTGATTTACTAATTCCCAAGCCTAAAATTGATAAAGGCTCATCCTCATTAATCTCGCCAACTAAAGTTACTACATTAGTTGTTCCAATATCCAAAGCAACAACTATATTTTTATCGTTTTTTGAAATTAATTTATCTATCATTTATTCCAGCCTACTGAAAATCCATTGCTATATCTCATATCAAAATACTTAATATTTATTATATCATTTCTATTAATTAAACTATATGCTTTAAAAAATCTATTAATTTTTTCTATTATATCCTTATTTCCAAGAAAGATTTTCTTATTTGTTGATATTTCTACGATCACTGACCTCTCTGGGTTTTCTTTTATTTGTTTAACTAAAAAATCTATTTTCCTTACTTTTATTTCATTTCTAAATATTTCAAGATATCTATGTAAATCTTTACTTCTACTATCTTTATTTGCATATAGTTTAGTCATCTTAGTATCGTTGATTTTTGCTATAAAAACTTCTCCATTATTATTAATGAGCTTGGAATCATTCCAAATTGCTACTGGAACATGTTCTATAATGTTAATATGCAGCTTATTAGGAAATATCTTTTTAATATTTGTAATTCTAACCCATTCTGTTTCTTCAATTTCTTCCTTTAAAGCTATTGCATCTAAATCAAAAAACCCTTTTTCTTTTATATTTTCTGATATAACTTTATTCAAATTGTCCTTATTTATATATGTAAGATTCCCGTCAACTTTAACTTTTTCTATATGAAGAGGTATTTCTTTATAAAAATAATAAGATAAAAATACAGCTAACATAATAATGGATGAAAAGACTATTATTTTTTTTATATTATTCAAAACTAGTGTCCAAAACCTCTAAAACTAAAGAATCAAAGTCTATTCCAGCTTGCTTAGCAGCCATTGGGACTAGGCTATGATTAGTCATTCCTGGAATTGTATTAAGTTCAATAATCCATGGATTATTCTCTTTATCCAACATGATGTCTAATCTACCCCATCCTTTTGCACCTAAAATCTTAAAACATTTTTTAGCATGCTCTTGAAGCTTTAGTTCTAAATCATTAGAAAGACCAGAAGGGCAAATATACTGAGTTTCAGAAGACTTGTATTTTGCATTAAAATCATAAAATTTACCTGGGGGAATTAACTTGATAACTGGTAGAGCTCTATTATTTAAAATACCAACAGTATATTCAAGGCCTTCAACATATTTTTCTGCAATGACATTAGGAGTAATCTTCCATACTTCTTTTATATAAAGTTCTATTTCACCTTTCTCTTCAGCAATATAAACACCAATGCTAGATCCTTCAGAGGAAGGCTTTATTACTAAAGGTAATCCTAAATTTTCACACAAGAGATCAACGTCAAAGTTTTTTTCAATATTTATATATTTTGGTGTAGGAAGATTATTTTTTTTCAAAATATCTTTTGTAGTTCTCTTATCCATACATATTTTTGAAGACAGTGAGTCACTTCCAGTATATGGAACACTTAAAGATTCCAAATATTCTTGTATAAAACCATCTTCTCCGCCAGTCCCATGAAGTATATTAAAAACTCTATCTGGTTTATAATTATTTATTTCATCTAAGTTGTTTCTACTTAGATCTAAAACTTCTACATCTATATTAGATTTTTTTAGAGAATTGAGAACTGATTTTCCAGAAATCAAAGATATTTCTCTTTCTCTTGACCAGCCACCCATTAGTAATAAAACTTTACCATATTTATTACTCATATAACTTTTCTCCTAAGAACTTCACTTCAGTCTCAAGTTTAATATTTAATTTTTTAAAAACTCTATCTTGTATATATAAAATTAATGATTCTATATCTTCTGCAGTCGCTTTTGAATTATTTATAATAAAATTTGCATGCTTTCTTGAAATTTCAGCATCACCTATTGAAAAACCTTTTAAACCAAGATTTTCTATTAATTGCCCTGCATAATGTCCTTCTGGATTTTTAAAAACTGAACCACAGCTAAGTTTTCCTGTAGGCTGAGTTTCTCTTCTATTTTTTAAATATTCTTTAATTATCTTTTCTGAATTAATATCAGAATTTAATTTTATAAATTTTGCTCCAATAAAAAATTCGTCATCTCTGCTGTCTACTTTTCTATAATCATACTCGTATCTACTTTTATCATGTTCTTTAATATCTCCAGAATAATTAATCGTGGTAATTTTATCTATATGTTCCCAAATTTCTTTACCGTAACATCCTGCATTCATAGCTAAAGCTCCTCCTAAGGATCCAGGTATGCCTGAAAGAAACTCTAAACCACCAAATTTACTTTTGGAAACTATGTTTGCTATTTTCATACATGTAAGACCAGCTTCAAAATAAAACTCACCTTCGTCTACAATTATATAGTCTTTCAAAGTATTTCTAAAAGTAATTACACAGCCCCTAATACCTCCATCTCTAATTAGAATATTACTACCATTTCCAACTATTGTTTTATTTATTGTTGTGGTATTTTTTAAAAATATTGAAAGGTCATTAATCGTCTTAGGCTCAAATAATATATCAGCCCTACCACCTACTTTCCAAGTATTATACTCTGACAATTTAGCGTCAAAACATAATTGATCTTTAAATGTGTCCTTCAATTTTTTCTTCAAATTACTATTTATCATTTTTTAAATATTTCAAATAATTTTCTACAAACTTAGATATATCTCCTGCACCCATAGTTAACAAAATATCATTATCACAAATATTAGAATTAACTATATTGTCTAAATCATCTATATTTTCTACATAAAAAATATTTTTATTATATTTCTTTACAGATTCAAATAAAGAATAGCCACTTATATTTTCTATTTTTTCTTCCCCAGCAGGATAAATGTCCGTAAGGATTAAACATTCAGTATTTATTAAAACCTCCTTAAACTGCTCATAAAGTTCTTTAGTCCTTGTATATCTATGAGGCTGAAAAATAAAGATAATTCTCCTCTTTGGCCATATATTTTTTATTGAATAAAGAATTTCTCTAATTTCTGAGGGGTGATGGCCATAGTCATCTATCCATTTAAAAGTTCCTTTTTTAAATCTAAAGTCCCCTAATATTTCAAACCTTCTTTTTATACCATGAAAATTTTTTAGAGATTCTTGGATATCTTTTATTTTTACACCTAACTCCCTAGCAACACTTATAGCAGATAGCGAGTTAAAAATGTTATGTCTTCCTGGCATATTAAATTTTATTTCATATTCCTCACTATCTTCAACAACTTTATAAACGCTTGATTCATCTGAGATATCTATTTTCTTCGCCATATAATCACATTTTTTTTCTATACCAAATGTTTTTATTGGGCGTGAAATTTTATCCATGATAGATAATATCTCTATATCATTTATATTAATAATGCATAAACCGTAAAATGGTAAATTATGTATAAATTTAACAAAATTCTCCTTCAGGGTATCAAAGTTGTTTGAATGATTGACTAAATGATCTTTATCAATATTTGTAATAACTGATATTATTGGTTGTAAATGTATAAAAGATGCATCACTTTCGTCAGCTTCAGCAACTAAGTATTGACTTGTACCTAAACCGGCATTTGAAGAATCAATAATCTTTCCTCCAATTATATAAGTAGGGTCTATTCCTGCTTTGCATAAGATATGAACTAAAATTGAAGTTGCTGTTGTTTTGCCATGTGTTCCTGCAACAGCTATTCCATAGCTAAATCTCATTAATTCAGCTAACATTTGAGCTCTCATTATAATTGGTATACCAAGATTCCTAGCAGCTATCACTTCAATATTATCACTACTTATTGCGCTAGAAATAACTACTACTTCTTTTCCTAAAATATTTTCTTCCCTATGGCCTATTGTAATATTTAACCCTTTAGATATTAAAGATTCTAGATTGCTAGAATTATTTATATCGGAACCTGATACCTCATATCCAATATCATGAAGAACAGATGCAATGCCTGACATTCCACTTCCTCCGATTCCAATAAAGTGAATTTTTCTAGCTTCCATCATATTATTAAGGTTATTCATAATTTTTTATTTATCTATTATATTGGCTAAATAATTAGCTATGTCCTCATCTGCATTATTTTTTGAAAAACTTTGTATATTCCTAGAGAGACTAACCCTTAATTCATTATTTCCTATTATATTTTCAAGATATTTTGAAATGACATCTGGAGATAAAGAATTATCTTCAATCATAACTAGCGCTCCGTTGTCCTCTAAAAATTTAGCATTTAAATATTGATGGTTATCTGCAGCAAAAGGATAAGGAACAACTATTGCTGGGATACCTACCTTCATAATTTCTGATAAAGTAATAGCTCCAGCTCTACATATAATTATATCAGCCCAATTATATGCTTCATTCATATTTTCTATAAAGTTTTTTAAAGTAACTTTAATATCGTACTTACTATATTCTTCAACAGCAATATCATATGTAGATCCTGTTTGATGTATAACTTGCACGTATCTATCTTTATTATTTTTTTGCACAATTGCTATTGCCTCTGGAACAACCTTATTAAGTTTTTTTGCACCAAGACTTCCTCCGAACACCAGGATATTAATTTTATTATCTTCTATATTTTCACTTATTTTTTTGATTTTTATAGACGGTCTTATTGGGTTTCCCATATAAATTTCTTTTTCACTAATTTTCTTCTTAGGAAATCCTAATATTACTGAGTGAGCAAATATTTTTAGCATACTGTTCGAGAGACCATAAATAATATTTTGTTCATGAATAACTATTGGAATTCTAAAAATTATAGATACAATTCCATTAGGGATAGCTATGTAACCACCCATACTTATGGCTAAATTCGGTTTAAAATCTGATATAATTTTTATAGATTGCCAAATAGCTCTAAATAACGTAAAGGGAAGCATTAAGTATTTCCTTATTCCCTTACCTCGAACACCAGAAAAATTTATAAACTTTATTTCAATTTTCTCTGCAGGCACAACTGTTGCTTCTAGACCTTTCCTGGTGCCAATCCATAATACTTTAACCCCAAGATTTTTTAGTTTTTTTGCAATAGCTATTCCAGGATATATGTGCCCACCTGTGCCTCCCGAGAATATTACTATTTTTCTTTCTTTATCATCCATATATTTCTCTAGTTTCTTATCCCCATCTTTTTTAAATTCTTAACATATACTTCTCTATATATTTTAAAAAGTAAAAATAATGAAAGCATTGATATTATATAATTAGTACCGCCAGCACTAAAGAAAGGTAAAGCTAGTCCTTTTGTAGGCACAAGTCCTAAATTTACAGCCATATGTATTAAGGCTTGCCCTCCAATAAAAAACCCTATCCCATATGCTAAATAGCCTTCAAACTTCATGCCAACTCTAATTGCATTTTCTCCTATTTGGAAACTCTTCCAAATTAAACTTGCAAATAAGAATACAATTGCAATAACACCAAATAACCCAAGTTCCTCTGCAATTACTGCAAATATAAAATCTGTATGAGTTTCTGGAAGAAAAAATAACTTTGATGTACTTGCTCCTAGGCCTTTTCCAAATATACCCCCACTTCCAATGCCCATTAGTGACTGTGTCAAGTGATAACCTTTATCTAATGGATCGTCCCACGGATTTAAAAAACTAATAATACGTGCTTTTGCATGTCCAGAGTAATAGATAAGTATAATAAGAATTGGGGTAGCTACAGTAGCAAAAAACAGCATATGAAATATCTGAGCGCCAGCAATAAATAAAATAAGAAAAGTAATTATTGATAAAAGTATCGTTGATCCAAAATCTGGTTCCATTAATATCAATAATGAAGAAAAACATAGAACAATAATAGGCACAATAAAATTCTTTATATCTTTAATATCCTCTTTTTTATTAGATAAATAAGCACAAAGCCATATCAAGAAAGATAGTTTAAAAATTTCAGAGGGTTGGAAAGTAAAAAAATACAATGATAACCATCTTCTACTGCCATTAGCATAAATACCAATACTTGGAAAAATTACAAGAAAAATTAAAATGATTGAAAAGAATAGGAATACAACAGATGATTTTTTATAACTATCTAACTTAATCTTCTCTAATATAAAAAAAATAGTAACTGAAATAGCAAGAAATATTAACTGCTTATTAAAGTAATAAAATGGATTATTAAATTTTTTTGAGGATATTTCTATTGAAGAAGAGAATAACATTAATAAGCCATAAGCAATAATAGTAATAACTACAAAAAATAAGTATGGGTCTATATATGGCTTTGCCACACTAATTAAACTTTTATTAATTTTTCTTTCCATATATTTTTAATATATAGATTTTTCAATTACTATATTTTTAAACTGATTTCCTCTGTCAATATAATTGCTAAACATATCAAAACTCGCACAGCCAGGTGACAATAATACATTTACTTTATCATTTATTTTATTTCTTATTAAATATCTATTTGCATCTAATGCTTGCAAGTTGGCTTTTTCAACTGCTTCTTCTAAAGTATTAACAAAAATAATTTGATCTTTATTTTTTAATTGCGATTCTACTAATTCTTTCATCTCTCCAAAAACGATCATTTTATTAGACGAGTTAAGGAAAAAATTTTCAATATCTTCTATATTTTCTGTTTTTGGTCTGCCGCCAAATAATAGAATTATTGGTCCTTTTATTCCTTTAACTGCAGCTAATGTTGCTTCTAAATTAGTTGATTTTGAATCATTAATCCAGCTTATATTATTGTATGTATGAAATTCCTCCATCCTATGTTCAATTGGTTTAAAACTTGATATGGAATTCAATGTTAATTTTGGATCAATATCTAAAGATAATATAGCACCTAAAGCTGCTGCAATATTTAGTAAATTATGCGAGCCAATTAAATTTACTTGATTTTCATTTAATAGCTTATCTTTGCCATGATATATATAGTGACTATTCCCTTCTTTGACAACTGAAAATGTATTTTTATCATTTAGTTTGTCCAAACCAAATGAAATTTTATTTTTTACATCAATATTTTTAATATTTTTATCTGATCTAAAATAAACAGCATTTTCTGCCATTTCAAAAACTTTCATTTTAATTTTTATGTAATCTTTAAAATTTTTATGCCTATCTAAATGGTCAGGGGTAATATTTGTGATTATAGCAGTTTTACAACTAATATTATTTGAATATTCAAGTTGAAAACTTGACATCTCTATTACATTATATTTAGATTCCTTGCCTAAGAGATTAAGTGCAGGTTCACCAATATTTCCTCCTGAAGTAGCACTATATCCTATGTCATTTAAAATATGGGTTATTAATGAAGTTACGGTAGTTTTTCCATTGGACCCAGTTATACCTAAAATATCTTTATTAGAATTTTCACAAAAACAGTGTATATCACTTATGATTTCTATTTTATTTATTTTTGCATGATTTAAAAAACTTTTTGAAAAATCTATACCAGGACTGGTAATTATTAAAGAAGATTCATCTATAATATTTTTATCTATTTCCCCTGAAATAAATTCTGATTTACTACTTATTTTTAAAAACTCTTCTAGATACGGAGGATTTTCTCGAGTATCATAGACTTTAAAATTTTTATTATTTTTTTTTAAAAAACGAACTATTGATAATCCTGTTACCCCTAGTCCAATAACTGCAATTGGCAAATCTTTACTTTCATCCATAAAAGATTACCTAATCTTTAAAGTGGAAAGGGCTACTAACACAAGCAATACATTTATAATCCAAAATCTTACTACTATTTTTGGCTCTGCCCAACCAAGTTTTTCTAACGTATGGTGAAAAGGTGCCATGGCAAAAATTCTTCTACCTCGGTATTTAAATGATAAAACTTGAATAATCACAGATAATGCCTCAAAAACAAATATTCCACCCATAATTATTAGCACAATCTCTTGACGAACTATTACTGCAATCAGACCAAGGGCTGCGCCTAATGAGAGTGCACCAACATCACCCATAAATACTTGAGCAGGGTAAGAATTAAACCAAAGAAAGCCTAAGCCAGCTCCAATCAAAGCTCCAATATATATTGTGACTTCTCCAGCATCTTTTATATATGGTATTACTAAATACTGAGAAAAATTTACATTACCTGATAAGTAGGCAAAAATACCTAGTCCACCAGCTATTAAGACTACTGGCATGATGGCTAAACCATCTAGTCCATCAGTAATATTAACTGCATTACTAGTGCTTACAATTACTAATACAACGAAAGGTATATACCAAAATATTAAATCTATATAAAAATCTTTAAAGAAAGGTATTATTAAGATTCTTTCTTGAGGAGAATCAATGTAATTGTACATAACTACTGCAATAAGTGTTGCAAATATTATTTGCAAAGTAAATTTTTTTAATGCAGTCATTCCTGTTTGAGTCTTCAACTTTTTGTAATCATCAAAGAACCCAATAGCTCCATAAATTATTGTAACTGCTAAAATATACATTATATATTTATTTTCTAAATCACCCCATAATAATGTAGTAATTACAAGCGAAAATAAAATTAGTATGCCGCCCATAGTTGGCGTGCCTTCCTTAGCTGAATGAGACTCTGGACCGTCTTCACGTATGTTCTCAGAAAATCCAATATTAGAAAAATATTTAATAACTCTTGGCCCAATAACAAGAGACATGATTAATGCTGTCATCATACTTAGAATAACTCTAAGTGTTATATATTGAAATACAAAGAAATCTGGGTAGTAATTAGAAATATATTCACTTAGATACAATAACATTGACTAGGTTCCCTTTGCTTTTAAATATTCTACTACGCTTTCTAATTTCATATTACGCGACCCTTTTATTAATAAACATATATTAGCATGTAAATTGCTGTCTAAATATAGATATAAATCATTTAAACTACTAAAATGTGGAGAATGAGAATTATATTCTTGAGAAGCATATTTACTATGTTTTCCATATGATATTAATTTATCTATAGAACAAGTTTTGGCGTAATGACCAATTTCCTTATGCATCTCAATGCTATTATCTCCAAGTTCTGCCATATCCCCCATAATGATCCATTTATCTTTTTTATATTTAGATAAAAAATCAATAGCAGCCTGAAAAGAATTTGGATTTGCATTATAACAATCATCAATAAGAGTTATATCATCCTGCAAAGTAAGAATATTTAACCGAGACTTGACTGGAGAAAATTTCTCTAAGCCCTGCTTTATTTCGTTAATACTAATATTTAAGGAATAACAAACTGCTGCGGCGCAAGCAGCATTAAGAAAGTTATGTTCTCCAGAGAATTGAGTTTTTAAATCTAATTCTTCTCCCAAAATACTCAAAACACAATTATTCTTGGAACTCTTAACAACTTTTATATCACAATCACTATAGCCAAAAGAGAGAAGCTTACTTTTTATTTTTTCTTTCATAGAATCAAAAAATCTATCATTTCTATTTATAATAGATGTACCATTCTCTATAACTGACTGGTAAATTGATGATTTCTCTTTAGCAGTGTTTTCTATTTTTTTAAAACCCTCAAGATGCGCATGCCCTATATTTGTTACAACGCCAATATGTGGTCTAACTAGACTAGACAATGCCATAATCTCCCCCAGAGAGTTTGAACCAATTTCTATAATTGCGAAATCATGATTTTCGTTGCATGAAAGTAGTGTAAGAGGGACACCTATGTGATTATTTAAATTTCCCTCGGTGTAACTAATTTTATATTTAGAAAGGATGCTAGCTATCATTTCTTTAACAGTTGTTTTACCATTTGACCCCGTAACTGCTATAAAAATAGCTTTGTTATTATTCCTATTAAACTTTGAAAACTTTTGAAGAGCATCTAATGTGTCGTCTACAATAATTTTGTTACAGCTTAATTCTTTCCATTCATAATCTTTTGAACAAACAACGCATGATACTTCACTCTCAATCTGTTTTATATAATCATGCGCATCATAATTATCTCCTTTTAATGCAATAAAAATATCATCTTTTTTTATTTCTCTTGAATCAATAGAAAAATCATTTACTTGAATATTGCTTCCATGTAATTCTCCCCCCATTGCTAAAGCAATTTCTTTTAACGAATAACTATTCATGAACTGCTAATTACCTGTTCCATAGTTTCCATATCACTATAAATAATTTTTTTATCCCCTAAGATTTGTACTTTTTCATGTCCCTTCCCAAGTATTATAACTAAATCATCTTTATTTGCTTTTGATATTGTCTCTTTTATAGCAACTGCTCGATCTTTTATAATTTGAAGATCTTTCTTTTTATTAATACCTAATCTAATATCATTTATAATTTTATCTTCGTTTTCATTTCTTGGGTTATCATTTGTTAAAACAATTTTATCTGACATTTTATTAGCAATCTCTCCCATAATTTTTCTCTTACTAATATCTCTTTCTCCCCCACACCCAAATACTGTAGTAATTTTTTTTTCGGGAAAGTGTAGTTTTAGTGAGCTTAAAACATTTTTAATTGCATCTGGAGTATGCGCATAATCAATAAAAACAGTTGAATCTTCTGGTAGTTCATATTTTGTCATTCTTCCAATAATAGGACCTAGTGAATTTATGCAATCGGCAATATCTTTAAGATTAAAACCATTCTGACAGAGTGCTGATATAACCAATGATAAATTTTCGATATTAAACTTACCATAAAGATTTGTTATGATCTGCGAACTTCCCCATGAACTCTCAAAATTAAATGACAATCCCTTATTACTAAACGCTATATTGCTAATATATACATCAACACTTTTTGTTTTTTGCGAAACTAGAATTTTATTTGTTTTCTTATCTATTCCATCACTTATTCTCTTACTATATTCATTATCCATATTTATAATTGCATTTTTAATATTGTACTCTCTAAATAATTTTAATTTTTCACTGTAATATTTATCCATATTATTATGGTAGTCTAGGTGGTCATGGGTTATATTTGTAAATATAGCAGTGCTTATATTTAAACCACGGACTCTTCCTTGTTTTAATGCATGTGAAGAAACTTCTATTGCAATATTTTCAATATTATCTTTTCTAAAATCACTTAATAATTTATTTATATAAGTATATGTAGGTGTAGTATATCCAGTTTCTTTAACAACTGGATATATTCCTGCGCCAATAGTTCCAATAATTCCAGATTTAATTCCTAAATTTTTAAAAATCTCGCAAATAAAATTTACTATTGCAGTTTTTCCGTTTGTGCCAGTTACTGCATAAATATTCATTCTTCTAGATGGATCTTTGTAAAAATAATTAACAATATCAGTTAGTTGTTTAGAAAAACTATCTAATGGTATAAAAAGAATATCTGAATTTGTTTTATCTATATTACTAGGAAGAGTATTCTCATAAAAAATAACTTTTGCACCTGAGTTAATAGCTGTAGTTATATAGTTACGATACTTATTATCCTTTGTATCTTTTAAAAGAAAAGCAAAATTTTTTTTTATGTCCCTACTATCATCACTTAGACCATCAACATCATCTAATATATATGATATATCTGAAATACTCATATATATACACTTTTATTCTGCACCTAATGTACCACCTACCCATTCTGCAGCAGCTGATATATCTCGACCTACCCCATCAATCGTATTACATCCTACTATAAAGAATAAACTCATGAACAACATTGATACATAAATAATTTTTTTCACTTCAATTCCTCCTTACTAATTTATAGAGTAATCAGTCAGCTTGTCGTCTTAGAAAAGCTGGTATGTCTAAAATTTCATAATTTAGCTCACCATTTTCCTTTCTACTTTCTTTATCTGTTTCTTTTCTTCTATATACTTCTACAGTCTCAGGTTCATAGCATCCACTTGATTGGTCAAACTCATCAAACTTTGTTTCAGAATTTTCTTCAGGCTCTGTAATCTCACAAATAACTTCATTAGTTGTTTCTAAATTATCTGTATCATGCGGTGGAATATATTCATCCTCCTCATTAGATATAAAGGTAGATTCCTCAAAACTTTCTTCAACATTTTCCATAATATTATTCATAGTTTGGTTTGCTATTACTTCACCTTCTTGATGGTATGTCGTATCCTCTAAACCTACTTCGTTTTCTATCTCAGGATCCGAAATTATTGTTTCTAAATGTTCCTCTATCTCAGGTTCATTTAGCCCTAACCCTGTAGCTACGATTGTTACCCTTACTTCATCGTCTAGACTTTCGTCTATAGTAGTTCCTATTAAGACATGAGCATCCTGACCTGCCAACGCTCTCAAACCATTTCCAATGTAATCTAACTCATTAATTGTAAATGTTTCATTATGAGTAATATTTGCTAATAGACCACGTGCATCCTCTATCTTAATTTCTTCAAGTAGTGGGCTCTGAATAGCTTGGTTCATAGCGTCTGCAGCTCTTTCCATGCCTTTTCCAATTCCAGTACCCATCATTGCTACTCCCATCTCAGACATGACAGTTCTAACATCAGCAAAGTCTAAGTTTATTATTCCAGGCTTTGTAACAAGTTCGGCAATACCTTGTACGGCTCTTTGGAGAACTCTATTAGCTTCACCAAAAGCATCTTGTAAAGAAGTATCAGCTCCTAAAATTGAAACAAGTTTACTATTTGGGATAGTTATAAGGGAATCAACTTTTCCTCTCAAAGAGTCTATGCCTTCTTGTGCTGCGGACATTCTTTTTGGCCCTTCAAAGTCGAATGGTTTTGTCACAACACCCACTGTTAAAACACCTAGTTCCTTAGCAAGGTCAGCAATTATAGGTGAAGCACCGGTACCAGTCCCTCCACCCATACCTGCAGTAATAAATAACATATCACATCCAGTTATAGCATCTCTTAAAGATTCCT
>CEUZ01261590.1_pt1 | contig 13662 bp, 8 predicted proteins | sample 361511 | NCBI WGS metagenome assembly CEUZ01 (sample SAMEA2622822, study PRJEB7988) | marine metagenome | biome: marine biome (ENVO:00000447); feature: surface water layer (ENVO:00002042); material: "saline water (ENVO:00002010), including plankton (ENVO:xxxxxxxx)" | depth 5 m
CAATCCGGATTGGAAGGGTTGTGTTTGAGGAACTTCTTCCAGACCACATAAGCCATAGGAGCCGCGCCGAGAGGAAGGCCCGGATGACCAGAATTTGCTGCCTCAACCGCGTCAGCGGCCAGAAAGCGGAGTGTATTAATGGTTGTCGTTGATGAGTTCTTGTCGGCCACCTACTGTTTTCCCTTCAATATCGGCTTGAGAAACTTGCCTGTATAGGAGCGTCTCTTTTTCATCAATTGCTCTGGCGTTCCTTCCGCAACTAAAGTGCCGCCTTCATCGCCTCCTTCAGGGCCGAGATCAATGATCCAATCTGCGGTCTTTACTACATCAAGATTATGTTCAATTACTATCACACTGTTCCCTTTTTTCACAAGCCGTGTAAGGACACTAAGCAACATTTTCACATCCTCAAAGTGCAGCCCCGTCGTCGGCTCATCCAAGATGTAGAGTGTTCGGCCCGTTCCCATCTTTGACAGCTCAGAGGACAGTTTCACTCTCTGCGCCTCACCTCCGGAAAGGGTCGTCGCCTGCTGACCAAGGCGAATATAGCCGAGACCCACATCGCGGAGCGTTTCCAATCTCCGCCTAATCTGGGAAATGTTCTTGAAAAAGCCGAGCGCTTCTTCAACAGTCATCTTCAACACTTCGGCAATGGTTTTCCCTTTGTAAGCAATTTCAAGCGTTTCACGATTGTATCGTGATCCTTTGCATTCTTCACACTCTACATAAACATCTGGAAGAAAATGCATTTCAATCTTAATGATTCCATCACCCTTACACGCTTCACAGCGGCCCCCTTTCACATTGAAGGAGAAGCGCCCAGGTTTATATCCTCTCAGCTTTGATTCCGGTAGTTTTGCAAATAGTTCGCGGATGTGTGTGAAAACCCCAGTATAGGTAGCAGGATTTGAGCGAGGAGTTCGACCGATGGGTGTTTGATCGATATCAATCACCTTATCTAGATATAGGAGTCCTTCAATACCATTGTATTTGAGAGGTGTTTTACGTGCATTGTGAAGTTGCCTGGCGAGAATTGGATAGAGTGTTTCATTAACGAGTGTACTCTTGCCTGAGCCCGAAACACCTGTCACGCAGATAAGTCTGCCTAGGGGGAACGATATATCCAGCGATTTTAGGTTGTTCCCGCAGGCGCCAGTAAGGCGAACACTCTTCCCAGATCCGTTCCGTCGCTCTTCAGGAATTTCTATCTCTTTTTTCCCGGACAGATACTGCCCCGTGATTGATTTCTTGGAACGGCTCAGCTTTATCGGGGTGCCGGAGAAAATGACTTCACCTCCAGTTTCGCCGGCACCTGGACCAAGATCGACGATATGATCGGCAGTTTCGATTGTTTCCCTGTCATGCTCAACAACGATAACGGTGTTCCCAAGATCGCGGAGTTTTTCCAGTGTATTGATTAGCCGCTTGTTGTCTCGCTGGTGGAGGCCGATGGATGGCTCGTCCAGAATATAAAGGACGCCCACAAGTTGAGATCCAATCTGCGTGGCCAACCGAATTCGTTGCGCCTCCCCGCCTGATAGAGTGGCCGCCGACCGATCCAGAGTAAGATACTCAAGTCCCACATTTTCCAAAAAGGACAGTCTTTCTCTCACTTCCTTGAGTACCTGCTTCGCAACTGTTGCTTCATTCTTCGTCAGTTTGACCTTGCCAAAGAATACCGCCACATCACGAATCGATCTTTTTGACAAATCACCAATATTCAGTCCTCCAAGTGTCACCGCAAGGCTCTGCCTTCGGAGACGGGACCCTGAACAGTCGGGGCACGCTCGCATACTCATAAATTTTTCGATCCACTCTCGAATACCCGCAGAATTGGTTTTCTTGTAACGCCGTTCAAGATTGTGTATCACCCCTTCAAAACCGCCGGAGTATTCACCGGAAAATCGTTTTGATTTGTACTCCATTTTAACCTGATCATCACCAGTACCCCACATCAACACCTCCTTCGCACGCTCGGAAAGCTTATACCATGGTGTGGTAAACTTGAACTGATAATGCGCCGCGAGACTTTTCAGAATGGCGCTGTACCAGCTTCCACGGGGCTGCTCCCCAAGAGGGACAATGGCACCCTGAATGAGAGATTTCTTCTTGTCTGGCACAAGATATTCGGGATCGATTTCCATTCTTGCACCCAGGCCGTCGCAGGTTTTGCATGCGCCATAGGGAGAATTGAAAGAAAACATTCGAGGCGACAGCTCCTCCATACTCACTTCACACTTGGGACAGGCAAAATGTTCACTGAAAAGATGTTCCTTATCCCCGAGTACATTGACGATAACAAGTCCCGAACCGATTTTCAATGCAAGTTCGACTGACTCCGTCAGCCGGTCTTTCACACCTGCGTTGAGAATGATTCTGTCAACTACAACTTCGACATTGTGCCGGCGATTCCTGTGAAGGATGATCTTTTCGGCAAGGTCTCTTAGTTTCCCGTCCACTCGGACTCGCACAAAACCTTCGCGGCTGATCTCTCGGAACACTTCCTTGAATTGACCTTTTCTCCCTCTCACTACTGGCGCGAGGACCTGCAGCTTCGACTCGGAGGGAAATCTCAAAACTGTGTCAACAATCTGCTGAACTGTCTGCCGCTGAATGGGATCGCCGCAGTTCCAGCAGTGAGGTTTTCCGATCCTTGCGTAGAGGAGGCGAAGATAGTCGTGAATCTCAGTAACCGTTCCCACTGTAGAACGGGGATTCCGCGATGAAGCTTTCTGTTCAATCGAAATGGCAGGCGAAAGGCCTTCAATATAATCGACATCCGGTTTCTCCATCAGGCTTAGAAATTGCCTTGCATAAGCTGATAGAGATTCAACATATCGACGTTGCCCTTCGGCGTAGATTGTATCAAAGGCGAGGGACGATTTCCCTGAACCTGAAAGCCCCGTTACAACTACAAACTTGTCACGCGGGATTTCAACATGGATATTCTTGAGATTGTGCTCTCTTGCGCCCCGAACGACGATTTTATCAGTTGAACTTGCCATAGCGACGAGCTAGGTAAGTTATTCTCCCCCCGATTGCTTTCAAACAGGAAACTCGGATTTTTCGGTTTAAAATGGTGAAGTATGCTTCAAACTTGGGGGACGGTTTCTTTGCCAACAGCGCTGAGCATGAGGGAGGGAAAATCCGAAATGAGTCCGTCAACCCCTCGCTCAAGGAGCCATTCCATTGCGGGAAGATTGTTTACGGTCCAGACATTGATGCGGAGTTTTCTCCGCTTGGCCCGCCTGAATGTCTTTTCATGCAGAACATGGGCCGCGGGATGAATCATATCTGGATGGACGAGGTTGACGAAGTGGGGCTTTATAAGAACCGACGGGACGTTTTCGTCACTCCAGAGGTAGGCTGTAGGAATTTTGCGGTTCATCATCTTCACACGCCACAGGACAAGAGGGTTGAAGCTTGAAATTATCACCCTACGAAAAAGGTCATATTCCTTCAAAAGATGCATGACTTTTGGTACGGAACCAAGATCGAATGCGGAGTGCGATTTTATCTCAATGTTCATTATGCAGTCGCTTGGAAGCAATGAGATCAGTTCGTCCAGAGTAGGAATCGGACAGTGTCCTGATTCGTTAAATCTGGCACCAGCGTTGATTGCCTGAAGGTCAGTGTAAACAGTTTCATGTATGTATCCGAAACCGTCTGTCTCTCGCTCGAGATCATGGTTGTGAGAACAGACAACTTTGCCATCAGCCGAGCAAAGAACGTCCACCTCAATCGCTTTGAGACCACCCTCCAGAGCTTTTCGAAATGACAATAGGGTATTTTCAGGTGCTTCCTTGGGTGAACCTCGGTGGCCCATAAGTAAGGGTCCGTTTTCGTAGAGATGGCTCACATCCATCGGATGCCAGAACAATAGATGTTTCACCAAGAGGGCACCGGCGAAAAAAAAGGAAAGAAAAAGAAACGTAATCAACTGTCTGGCCCTGAAGCAGGGACAAGGAGGAGTTTTCTAAAGCCGGAGTTGCGGATTGTAGATTCATCCATGAGTGTTGTCCGATAACGGCCGGAATTGTACATCTCCGACTGGTCCGAGTAGTGGGGACTGCCGGGAATACCGGACTGACCTGTCGGTATAATGAACTGTGTTCGGTTCATATCAGCAAGGTCGACAATCCTTCTAAATGAGGCACCAACCACTTGCCGGAAGGGTGCGGAAAGAGAATACTCGCCATTGTTTACGGTCGTGCTTGAACCTCCGGTTTCAAAGGGTCCCACATTAAATCCAAAGATACGATCAACCAGCGGTAAGGTACCACCAATGGAATGGTTATGCGTAAGAATATGGAGTCTCCCCCACCACCAGTCGGAAGGAGACGGGCCGAGGAGTTGCTCCAGTTCGACCATGGAATTGTCAAACACAATTTTGATGATCTCATCAAGACTTTCAACACGGTTGGGCGTTCTTACATCATCAACCCATGAGGAGCCTCCGTTCTTCAGGACGTCACGGAGGTTTCTCAGGGGAATTCCCCAATTTCCACTGGCCCCCACAGGACCGATCCATCCAGCATAAAACTTCTCCCCCAACAGGCCCATTTCATCTGAATAAACGGCCTCCAGCAAGTTTGACATCACCATGCTGAAAATGAGGGCTCCAGCTGACCCAGAGCTAAAATCACCATCCCACTCAGAAAGGTGTCGAAGTGCAATTCTGTGATTTTCATGTTTCAGAGGACTGTTCGTCAAAACCTGAATAAACTGTTTTGATATTTCTCTGCCAAAAGGAGAAACCACATCGTTTTGGATTTCCGCCATATTCTCTATCGTCAAGTCAGTCCTGTCCCCCACCATTTCTACTATTCTTTGATGACGCGATTTGTCATGCCAGAGACTGGAAACATAATGAGGAAAGTCGTTTGGAATTGTTTGGTTGTTCGCCGTGGCAATGAAACCTTCATCCGGATTAAAAAGATAGGGTAAATCTGATGCTTTTAGGAATCCTTGCCAATCGTATTCACTAGTTTCACCGGGAAGTGGGACAAGAGTGTTTCCCCCCTTGCGAATGGGGATGCGAACAGCCGGTCGCCATCCGACGTTTCCAGCCCTATCGGCGTAAACGATATTCTGACCGGGGACTGTGTAATGACTGACAGCTTCGGAAAAATCCGACCAGTTTTTCATCCTGTTAAGATTGAGAAACGCCTGAACTTCATTGCTCATATCGTGGCCCGCCCAGCGGAAGGAGATGGCATTGTTCATTTCCTTTGAGAGGGGATGAATATCTGAAATAACAGGTCCTCGGTGCGTGGCGCGAACCGTAAACGAATGAGTCTCGCCCCCCTTAATTCTAATGGTCTCTTCTCGTACTTCCATCTCTTTCCATTGATTATCGTGGAGATATCTATTTGGGTTTTCCTTATCTACTGTTTCCAAATAGAAATCGAGATCATCGGTCATCAGATTAGTAAAGCCCCAAGCGGCATTCCGGTTTTGGCCGAGTACAATAAACGGCACACCGGGGAAAGAGGTGCCGCTCACATCGTAACTCCCCCCGACAAGATGCATTTCGTACCAGATGGCTGGCTGGTTATAGCCAAGATGGGGATCATTGGCCAGAAGCGGTTTTCCCGATTTTGTTCTTGATCCAGAGATAACCCAACTGTTGGAGCCAAGATGCCCTCCGGCCGTACCGAGCAAGTTACGGACTTTTTTATCAGCGGAGGAAAGCACCTCCCAGGCTAATGTAAGATCAGCAGAAATCTCCGGAAGAGAGGTAGGTCTTTCATCCGGCTCCACTGGCCAAAGCTCCAGTGCTTTCTGCTCCCCGAACATATAGGTCACCTGCCCGAGCAGCATCTCAGGATACCACGACTGGGAGAGGGAATAAGCCATCAGGCGTGCGTAGCCTGTGGCATGTTTTGGTTCCCATCGAATGGGCTTTATTCTCAACAGCTTGAATTCCACTGGAAGCCTACCACCGAGTTCATCAATGTAAGCATTAACTCCCCGGCAAAAAGTTTCCAACACTTCTCTTGATTTCGGCTGAAGATGGCCCACCAGTTTTTCTCCCGTCCTGGGAATTCCCCATGTCCTGAGAAAGATATCGCTCTCTAATTGATCCTCGCCGAATAGTTCAGACAAACGTCCTTCCGTTGTTGCAGCGTTCACTGTCATCTGGAAGAGCCTTTCCCGGGCCATGAGATAACCGGCCGCAAAGAAGAGATCATTCTCATTCCTGGCGTAAACGTGAGGCACTGCATAGTCGTCGAAAAAGACTTCCACGGTCTGAGACAGCTCCGACAGTTCTACCTCTCCTTCATAGGGTGGTACAGGACTCTTAAGATAGAGCCGTAACCCCACAATCAGAATCAAGACGAGGACAATTGATACTGTCACAGCCCTCTTTCTGCTCATTTTTTTAATCCGTTTTTGTTCACTTTGGTCCTGTTTCTTGTCTCTTCAATCTGTTATGACCGCCAGCTTTTCTATCGTTACCGGTGTGTGACCAAAATCGTCTTCCACCCGTCCTGCAATAAGGTATGGTCCGCGACTTCGAATAAGCCCTCCAAACTTACGGAATGCAGCAGGAAAAAGTACGGCTTCGTACGTTCCGGTAAGATCTTCGCAAGAGAGGAACTGCATAATCTCTCCCACCTTTGTTCTCGTGCGGCGGGTAGTCATCATCCACCCCACCAGCATCACTTTTTTCCCCACGTATCGGTGCAAATCAGAAGCATGAACAAATCCTCCGATCTTCTCCACATGACGCCGAAGTGTTTCTTTCCAGATCCAGAGCGGATGTTTCTCTATGGTTAATTCCATCAATTCCATTTCGTCTCGCAACTTTTTCCCCAAAGGATAGTCCACCACCGGCACAACGGATAACCACTTAACAGCCCCGGGGAACAGTCCTTCACCACTCGTCTTAATCTTATCGTGGAACAGTCTCAGCCTCCACAGATGCTGGGGACGGGTGTACCCAAATGAATCAAAGGCGCCGCACCGAATGAGCGCTTCCGCTTCCCCATAAGCGGGTTTCAAGCGAACGCAAAAATCCTCTAATGATTCGAAAGGACGCTCCTTTCGCTTCGCAAGCAAGTTCGTAAGTGTTCTCTGAGTCAGTCCTTTTATCTGGAGGAGACCGATGCGGAGCCACGGCACTCCCTTGTTATTCTCCCCTTGAGTGGGGACAGAGAGAGGTGCAAGATCCTTCGCGGTAAAATGAGGCTCAGCACAGTTCACATCCGGTGGTAGGATGGTGATGCCGAGGCGGCGAGCCTCTTCCAGATAGCACGACGTATGGTAAAAGCCACCGTAGTTGGACATGACCGCCGCCAAAAACTCCGCCGGGAAGTGCGCTTTCAGCCATGCCGACTGCACCGAAATTACCGAATAAGCCGCCGAGTGGGCCTTACAGAAGGCATAGCCGGAAAAGGCTTCCATCTGCCGCCAGATTTCCAGCACCGCTTCTACATTCGCCCCGCGCTTCACAGCATCCTGTATAAAACGATCCCTGTGCTCCATAAACGGTTCCTCCACGCGCTTGCTGCTCATGGATCTCCGAAGTTTGTCGGACTCACCCAAACTCCATCCCGCTAGCGCCTTGGCAATCTTGATAACATCTTCTTGATAGAGCATAACGCCGTACGTCTCTTTCAACAATTCAGTGAGAGATGGATGAACCGTCTCCATCTTCTCCTTGCCATGGTGACGTTTTACAAAATGCCGGAGCATGCCCGAATCGGCGGGACCGGGACGAATGACTGAACTGGCGGCAGTAATCATCTCAAAAGTATCCACTTTCAGTTTTTTTAAAAGCCCGCGCATCCCCGGTGATTCGATCTGGAACACACCCATGGTACGCCCCTCACAGATGAGTGTTTTTGTTTTTGCATTTATCTCAGGCATGGCGTGACGATCGAATGGTACGTTGTACTTCTGTTGTAGAGTCTCGGTCATCTCCGCCACCACGGTAAGAGAACGCTGCCCCAACAGATCAATCTTCACCAAACCCACCTTTTCCACGCTATGCATATCGAATTGTGTCACCACCGGCCCTTTTGTAGATCGCTGTAGTGGTAGACAGTCGGTAATTTGCCCCGGCGAGATGACGATACCGCCACAGTGGATGCCCATATGTCTCGGCCGCCCTTCAAGCTGCCATGCCAAGCGGAACAACTCCCTGTACCGCGGATCATCATTCTTCCTTCTCCTATGCCCCATTTTCTCCCTTGCATCTCCCACTGTCTCATCCCGCGGTGGCAATTTCTGTACCAAGCGATTGATCTCTCCATCGGAAAACCCCATGGCCCGTGCTCCGTCTCGCACTGCTCCCCGGAGACGATAGGTGTTGAAGGTGGAAATCATGGCGACACGCTCTTTGCCATAGCGTACATAAACATAATTAATCACCTCATCCCGCCGTTTCCAGCAGAGGTCTAAGTCAATATCCGGCGGTTCTTTCCGTCCCGGATTGAGAAAACGTTCGAAAATGAGATTGTGCTCTATCGGATCCACCGGTGTAATCCCTAAGAGATAGGAGACTATACTCCCGGCCGCCGAGCCGCGCCCTACCGTAGGGATGCCCTGTGCGTTTGCCCACTGCACAATATCCCAAACGATGAGAAAATAATCCGCATACGCCATCTCGATAATGACATCTAGCTCGTAGGTGAGGCGCTTCAGCACATCGGTGGTTATGGGGTCGTATTTTTCCCCCAACGCCTTGTGACAGATCTTTACCAGAAGATTTGCAGAGCGTTTCGATTCAATGTCTTGCGACAACTTGGAAAAGTATGTTAAAGTGTCAGTGTGTTTGATTTACAAAGTCTCTGTGTGCTCTGTGGCTTCATACCATAAATTCACCCCGTGAAGATAGCCGTCAGTACCGATGAGCGAACACCCCTCGTGGAGACACTCCTCAATGAACTCAAGAAACGAAATCACCATGTCACCTACTTTGGTCCGGAGAAGGGTGAGTCTGTAGATTGGCCAGTGGTGACGGAACAGGCGGCGATTCTCGTTGCCGATGGCAAAGCTGATGAAGGAATCGTCATGTGCTGGACAGGGACCGGCGCTTCCATCGCCGCCAATAAAGTGAATGGAATCCGTGCCGCCCTCTGCCGCGACGCTGAAACTACCAAAGGTGCCCGTACCTGGAACCACGCCAACGTCCTTGCTATAAGTCTTCAGATGACGGATGATACAACATTGAAGGCAATCCTTGATGCATGGTTTGCCACCCCCTACAGCAACGACGACTGGAATCTGGAGCAGATTACTCGGATCGATAAACTGGAACGAACACCTCCGTCCAATTCCGACACATAGGCAGAACGCCCCCCTGAACCACCACTCTACATGACTATCGTCCTCTCCGCTGTGGCACCCATATTCGGGCTCATCTCTCTCGGCTATCTCCTTCGGCGATTCATCCTCAAATCCGATTCACTGTGGGGGCGGGCAGAACGGATCACTTATTACATCCTCTTTCCCGCACTGCTGGTCTCCAAGCTCACGCTGAACAACACCACCGAAACACCCCTCGCTTCCATCGCTACTGTCGTGTTCCCTCTGATTGGAATCGGGACAGCGGTTCTGTTCTTGCTGAAAACGTGGATGCAATTCCCGGATCAAGAGTTTACTTCAATCTATCAAGGTGGCATCCGGTTTAACTCCTACGTAGGGCTTGCAGTAGCACAGCAGATATTTGGCGATGAGGGACTTACCGTAGCGGCAGTCCTCATCGCCTTCATGATCCCTACCATCAATGTGCTTTCTGTATTGATCCTATCTGTTTATGGGAATGACAACAAACCGTCTCCCGCAGCCGTCATCAGTCAAATGCTACGGAATCCCCTCATTCTGGCATGCTTTTTCGGTATCGTCCTTAATGCAACAGAGATAGGGCTTCCGTTCGGTACAGACAGAATTCTCATTCCACTCGGAAAGATTGCCGTTGTTGTAGGGTTACTTGTGGTGGGATCCGGACTGCACCTACAGCTTATTATTCAGGCCAAGCGACCAGTCTTCTCTTCCACTCTGTTCAAGCTCGCGTTTATGCCCATGGTGGCCGCTGCCTTAGTATTTTGGAGCGGTCTTGATGGCATTCCCGCATCGATGATTGTTACATTCGCAGGACTGCCCACCGCCTCGTCGGCTTTCATTCTTGCACGACAGATGGGAGGGAATGCCGACTTGATGGCCGTGATTATTTCATTTCAAACTTTGGTCTCTACCGGTTCTCTGCCACTCCTTCTGCTGACACAAATCTGATATTTCATCAATTCCTAACCTGCCTCTCATCCCTCGCTAACAGCCAAGAAGCATTGTTTGACACTCACAACAACAAAAGAAAAATGTGTGACATGCGTTTTATTTTGTTTGATGTACAAAGCCCGTTTACATCCCCAAACAACGAGCGCTATTTCAGATAGTAAAACGCATTTTCTAGATGGAAGTAGGCAGCAATGACCTGCCCACTTTCAATTTTATACTTCCACCGCTATTGTGTTTAACAATAACGTTATTGACTGACCCTTACAGGTCTTCCCGGTCGAACGTGTTCGACTAATTTGCCGCCATCCACAACAGGAATGCCGTTGATCAGTACATATTCAATCCCGTTCGAGCTGACGGCGCCGTCTGTGTAGGTGGCGCGGTCGATGACCGTTTCAGGATCAAAGAGGGTAAAATCTGCATCGGCCCCGATGCGCATACGCCCTTTATTGCGCATGGCAGGAACGCGGGTTTCCAGCCGACGGGCAGGAGCGAGCGTCATCCGCCGAAGAGCGTCCATCAGTTCCACCACTCTCTCCTCTCTCACATAGCGCCCGAGTACTCGGGCATAGGAGCCAGACCCCCGAGGGTGCCCTTTGCCGTCCTTGATGAGTCCGTCACTGGCGATCATGGTGAGGGGACTTTCAATGGCGGTGCGTGTCATCGCCTCCGTACGGGCGTGAATGATGACCGCCCCTCCCGCAGCACGATACCGAGCAAAGCTGTCCCGGTTCAACCGCTCTCCGGTCTCCACCCACTGAAAGGTGTTGTAGCGCGCCGGCTCCCACGATTCCCAGTCGTCAAAAAGGGCAGATTCTATATAGGTCTGGCTGGCGCTGTAGGGATATGCTTCTGTAGTTACGTCCTGTCCTGAAGCACGGGCCTCTTGAATAATGGCCAGAAATTCCGCCGTCACTTCAGCACCACTGGAATTGGCGTGAACCACATGGAGAGCCGTTCCCGTGTCCTTTGCTCCCGCGATAGCTTCCCGAAGGCCGCTCAGTCCATCGCGAACGTGGATGTGGACCGAGGCGTCATATTTTGCGGCCACGCGGAGCATAGTCTCGAATTCTTTTACCGTCGCTGCCGGTGTGTAGGCAATACCGAAACCGACTGCCACCGCACCCTGTATCAACCCCTCTTCAAACCGCCGGACCATTTCCACAATATCTGCCTCAGTAGCCACTTTTGTCTTCGCCGGACCGCTCGGCAAAAAATCTCCCGCATCTCCCATCACAATCATCCGAATAGGAATGTGACCGATACTGACACCGTAATGAATCAGCTGACTACCGCCTCGTTCGGCGTACCAAGTGGCGATGTCGCCTGTCCCCACCTCTAATTCGAAGGCGGCGGTGACACCGTCCAGCGCCTTGAGACGGAACGCTTCTTCGTTTTGACCGTGATCGTGGAGGTCGATGAATCCCGGCGATACCACCAAACCAGACGCATCAATAACACGTTTCCCTGAAATCTTTTTGTCGGTCACCGCCTTAATCTTACCGTCATGTATACCCACATTCCTGACCCCATCCAGCCTCGATTCGGGGTCCATAACGCGGCCACCCTCAAGCACAATGTCAAAAGGGCCACCCCCTCCACAACCGGATAGAAACAAGAGAGAAATTGAGAACAACACACTTTGGAACAACTTCATTTATGCCTCCGCCGCACCTTGCAGAAACTGCCGGGCATGTTCCATGGTGAGGTCGGTAATCTCCTCCCCCGAGATCATCCGGGCAATTTCGGCAATGCGCTCTTCCTGTGACAGCTCCGCCACTTCCGTCACCGTTCTGCCTCCCCGTTCACCTTTGCGCACCTGAAAGTGTCTATCGGCAAAGGAGGCTATCTGCTGAAGGTGGGTGATGCAGACCACCTGATGATTTTGTGCCAACCCCTTCAGTTTTTTCCCCACAAGGCTGGCAATGTCGCCACCAATCCCAACATCGATCTCATCAAATACAAGTAGAGGGATGGCGTCCACTTTTGCCAGCACTGTTTTGAGGCCCAACATGATTCGGGACATTTCACCGCCGGAAGCGATTTTTGCTAGTGGTTTCAGGGGTTCGCCGGGGTTGGGCGAAATGAGAAATTCAATGTCCTCAAGTCCAAACTCTCCCGCGAGGCAGGGGTCATCGTCATTCGTTACCGCCACCCCGGCGTTCCCTGAAACAGACGTCAGCACCGCGTCAAACTGAGTCCCTTCCATACCAAGCTCTTCCAGCTCTGATTCAATCTTCTTTTTAAGCGCCTTCGCCCCGGCGGTGCGCTTATTCGAAAGCTTTTGCCCCAGATCGAGGACTTTTGACTTAAGCCGCACAATCTGTTTTTCCAACTCGCCGATCTTTTCGCCCCTGTTCTCAAGAGAATCAAGCTCTTCTGCAATTTTTTTCCGATAGACCATGATACCGTCGTATCCCTCGCCGTACTTCCGGGAAAAATCGCGGTAAAGCTGAAGCCGCTCGTCCACGTGTGACAGTTGCTCTGGATCGGCATTGATGGTGTCGCCGTAACGGAAAAGCTCCAGAGCAATGTCCTCCAGAGAATAGACTGACTCTTTCCACTGAGCAGCTTTCTCTTTCAGGCTGCTATCAAGTTCTGTAATGGACTCAAACACTTTTAGCATCCCTCGAAGGCGATTGAGTGTGGAGTCGTCATCTTCGGAGAGAGAATAACTGAGATTTCGGGCGGTCTCCTTCAGCTTCTGCGCATTTTTGAGAACAGTCACTTTTTCTTCCAGAGAATTCTCTTCTCTAGGCTCCAGCCCGGCGGCATCGATCTCCTGAAGCTGAAAGCGATACAACTCCTGCCTCTCTTTTGTCAGTTGATCAGCGCTCATCACCGATTCCAGCATTCTCTGACGTTCCTGAAGTTCAGCAAATTGTTCAGAGTAGCACCGGGAAAGTTTGCCGTCCACAGCAAATCTGTCCAAGAGACGGCGATGGTTCTGCACATTCAGAAGAGATTGGTGGTGGTGTTGCCCGAGGAGGTCCACTAGTATATCACCCACCTCCTTCAGCTTCCCGATGGTCACCTGATGATCGTTCAGAAAGGCATAGCTCCGTCCGCCTCGAATCACCTGTCGCCTAAGCAGCACTGGTTCGCCAGCACATAAATAGGAGGTGAGCAACTTGGGAAGCTTCCCTGTCAGTTCAAAACTTGCCTCCACGAATGCCTCCTCCTCACCACTGCGGACCATTTCAGTAGAGGCCTTTTCACCAAGAATCAGATTGAGCGAACCGATAAGTATTGACTTTCCGGCGCCGGTCTGCCCAGTGAGGATGTTCAGTCCGCCGCCGAACTTCACATCCATATCCTCTATTAAAGCATAATTTTTAACCCGAAGTCGTGTCAACATGAAAGGTAGAATTTAACATTGCACAGTGAAAGAATCCGACACAGAAAGACGATAACCCC
>CEUZ01271803.1_pt1 | contig 13647 bp, 11 predicted proteins | sample 361511 | NCBI WGS metagenome assembly CEUZ01 (sample SAMEA2622822, study PRJEB7988) | marine metagenome | biome: marine biome (ENVO:00000447); feature: surface water layer (ENVO:00002042); material: "saline water (ENVO:00002010), including plankton (ENVO:xxxxxxxx)" | depth 5 m
ATGGAAAGTTCTCCAGAATATTTACTTGCACAAATGGAATATGCAGGTGTCGACAGGGCTGTTTTACAACACGATAGAGTATATGGTCACTTAGATGATTTTTTGGGCCAGTGTATAAAAAAATATCCTAATAAACTGGTTGGGTTGGCTCAGGTGCAAGAGTGGCGAGCCGGAGAACCTGATCAACTCGACAGACTCAAACACCAAGTACTAGAACAAGGCTTTAGAGGAGTATATTTTTCAACCGGTGGATTTTTTCATGTAGATTTTAATATGAATGTGAATGATTCATCTCTTGAACCATTTTGGTCTTTGGTAGAGGAATTGAATATACCTGTACATTGGTATGCAGGAGAATATAGGAATCCAATGATAGAAATACATTTGAGAGAGCTTGAAGACTTTGATGTTTGGGCTAAATCCCATCAAAATATAACTAGTGTTTTGACTCACGGACTTAACACTATAAGTATGTTAAAAGGCCAGCCTGATTCTGTGAGGTACAAACTGCCTGAAGTTATGGTCAGATTGCTAAAGAACCAAAATTGGTCGATAGAATTGATGTTACACCTTATGGCAAGTGATTCTCCATACCCTCCATACAACTCTAATTTAGATAATTTAGTAGAAAATTTAATTAACGAAATTGGCATAGAGAAATTGATGTGGGGTTCAGACATGCCTTGTTGTGAAAGAACATTAAGTTACAAGCAATCATTGGTTTTGTATAAGGAGAAATGTGAATTTCTAACTCAGGACCAAAGAGATTTGATTACTGGAGGAAACCTAGAAAGATTATATCCATTATGATTTTTTTAACTGTCCAATATATCTTATTTTTCAAGCGTGTTGTATGATTTGCCAGCAGTTTGGTATCGTTTTTTACTAGCGTCTTCTGAAAGACTGTGATCAGAAGGTATTTGTACAGTGTGCAACTTTCAGATCAACGTTGGTATTGTCGTAATGTCTTATGAATATTTATACTGATTAACTCTTATCTACTCTGGAAATTCAGCTACAAAACCAGCTTCGACTAACATTCCGTTTTGCAGATCAACTCCGTATGCCCGTCTGTTTACAGGATGATTTCCCAAATACTCAGTCCAAACTTTATTCACTTCAGCAATATCTCGGTTGACATGCTGTAGATATAATCGTGCCGAACATAAATGGTTTTTGTTTAATCCTACTTCGTTAAGAATTTCATCTAACTGTCTAAATATTTCTGTGATCTCTGCTGCAGCTCCGCCTGGAACAGGCATATTGTTACTATCTGTACCTGTTATTACTGTCTCCAAAACTTTTCCACTATGAATCACAGCAGAACTAAATGGGAATCCTTCCATGCTTCTTATAAATTTCATCTATTTCACTCCTTAAATAAATAAAGATTAATAAGTGCTTATATAAAACAATATGCTGGGTATCTAGAATGGTATGTTATTTATCCACAATTTAAACAGCAAGAATCTACCCAATGCCCAGGAGACACTTCTTTTAATTCCATTGGTTCAGTTGAGTCAATGCATTCTTGACTTGGTTCAGGGCAGCGTGTTTTAAATACACATCCTACCGGAGGGTTTAGAGGGCTAGGAACATCACCTTGAAGTACAGTCCTATTTCTAGTTGCTTCAATAACTGGGTCAGGAATAGGGATAGCTGATAACAGAGCTCTAGTATATGGATGGATTGGATTATTATAGAGTTCTTCTCTTTCTGCAATTTCTACGATATGTCCAAGATACATAACTGCTATTCTATCACTTATATGTTTAACAACAGATAAATCATGGGCAATAAATAAATATGTTAAACCAAATTGTTCTTGTAAGTCTTCTAACAAATTAATTACTTGTGCTTGAATTGAAACATCTAGTGCAGAAACAGGTTCATCACAAACTATAAAAGATGGGTTAACTGCAAGAGCTCTAGCTATTCCTATTCTTTGTCTCTGTCCCCCACTAAATTCATGAGGATAACGCTCAGCCATATAGGGATGTAATCCTACAGTCTCAAGTAGGTTAGCTATTTTTTCTTTATACTCAGATCTACCTGAGGTTAGCTTGTGAATTTTTAGAGGTTCCCCAACGATATCTCCACATGTCATTCTTGGATTTAAAGATCCATAGGGGTCTTGAAATATAATTTGCATTTTTCTTCTCATATTACGCATTGCTCTATTGTCAAGGTCTAGTAAAGGGTCTCCTTCATAGCTTACTTCTCCTCCAGTTGGTTCGTATAGGCGAAGTATGCATCTTCCAGTAGTTGTTTTTCCGCATCCGCTTTCTCCAACAAGTCCTAGAGTTTCGCCCTTTTTAATGTTAAATGTAACATTATCAACAGCTTTTATTTCAGCAATTTTCTTTTGTAAAATAATTCCTGAAGTTACTGGAAAATACATTTGCAAGTTATTTACTTCGATTAAGTTTTCTGTGCTTTTTGTTTGAACCATATGTTTTTCCTTTTTAAATTAGTTCTTATTTGTCTAGTAACACTCTAAGTTTTTTATTCACTGCCAGTAGATTCAGAAGTTGCTTCTCTTGGGAACCATCCAGCACAACTTTTATCATCAACGCATTTTGCTGATAAATGTCCAGGGCTAACTTCAACTAATACTGGCTGTAGAGAACCACAAAATTGACAAGGAAGCTTTCCACTTAAATCTGGAGGTAATCCATCAATGGGGTCTAGTTTTGTTCCAGCTCTTTCATCTAGTCTAGGAACAGACTTTAATAAGCCTATAGTGTAAGGATGTTGAGGGTTATGGAAGATTTCTTCAGATGTTCCAGACTCAACAATTTTACCTGCATACATTACAATTACTCTTTTAGCATATCTAGCTACTACTCCTAAATTATGAGTAATTATTATTAAAGATGTTCCAAATTCTTCTGATAGTGAAGACATTAGGTCTAATATTTGAGCCTGAATAGTTACATCTAATGCTGTTGTAGGCTCATCAGCAATAATTAATTTTGGATTACAACTTAAAGCCATTGCTATCATTACCCTTTGTCTCATTCCACCACTAAACTGGTGAGGGTAATCTTTAAGTCTTCTTTGGGAATCAGGAATTCCTACTTTTTCCAATAATTCAGCAGCGTAAGCACGAGCTTCAGTTTTAGACATGTCTTGATGAAGTTCTAAAGATTCAGTTAATTGTCTTTCAACAGTTAAAACAGGGTTTAAAGAGGTCATAGGTTCTTGGAATACCATAGATATACGGTTACCCCTAATATCTCTTAGCTTTTTCATATCCATATTAACTAAATCTTCACCCTCAAAAGTAATGCTTCCGTCTACAATTCTTCCAGGAGGGCTAGCTACTAATCCCATAATAGATAGAGCGCTAACACTTTTACCGCATCCACTTTCACCTACAATACCTAAGGTTTCACCTTCCTCAAGTGCGTATGATATCCCATCGACTGCTTTAACTATGCCGTCATGGGTAAAAAAATACGTTTTTAAATCTTGTATTTCTAAGAGTTTAGGCATGAGTTCCCCTTATTATTTAATTATTTTATTTAGCATGATCGTATTCTTAGACGTTATATTCTATTAAATTGACAAAATAAGTGCAAGTTAATAATGGTGTTTAATACCAAAAAGGTTTAAATTTATAATTGTTTGAACATATATTTGATTGTTTTAATAGCATTTTCGTCACTTACATTACTTGAATTAATTACTATATGATAATGTTTAGGGTCATCAGGGTTGTCTATTTCAAAAAAACGTTTAAAATAATCTGTTCTTGCTTGGTCTCGATTAATAATTTTTTGCTCAGCATCTTTTTCATTAATATTTTCTCTTTGCATTATGTTCTTTATACGATCATCCCACTCTGAGATAATTCCAACTCTAAGTGCCTTGGGATTGTCTTTAAGAAGAATGTGTGCTCCTCTCCCAACTAAAACAATATCACCAGATTCTGATAATTCGTGAATTGTTTTATTTATATGTTCAAACAGTTGGTGCTCATCTATTTCATGAGGGCTTTCTAAAAAACTTGTGGAATTTACATTTTCAAATTCTTCAGTAAGGTATGAAGTTAAATAGGGGCCAAAATATGGATCTATATTTGAACTTGTAATTGCTGCAGTGTCTAAAATTTTTTGTAACTTAGCGCTAAATTTTTCACTAAAGCTTTTTGGTCGTTCTTCTATTTGTGTAACAGCGTTTATAGATGCGTTGAGTGACCTTGAAGCATTAGTCAATATTAGCCGATCTACATAGTCAAAATTTAAATCTTTAGCCAATAGAGGTCCAATTTTTCTTCCCCCCCCACCAGATAATCCTCCAATAGTTACTACACTCATATTATTTCTCCAGTTAAATATAAACTTAAAATTTTATTATAGAATGTATATTAGTTTTGATGTTTGATTGCGAAAGAATTTTCCTGCCATTTAGTTGAGTCAATTCTATTATAAAAGATAGGTCATTAACAACCCCTCCAGCTTTATTAATTAAGTTTATAGAGGCGTTCATTGTCCCACCAGTAGCTAATAAATCATCTACAATCAAGACTTTGTCACCTCTATTGATAGCGTCTTTATGTATTTCTATAGTATCTTTGCCATATTCTAAGTCATAGGTGGTTTTAAAAGTTTTGTATGGTAATTTACCTGCTTTTCTAATTGGGATCATAGGCTTATCTAATTTTATTGCCAGCGGGGATGAGAGCAAGAATCCTCTTGCTTCAATTCCTGCAATAGCGTCAATATCTTTTTTCAAAAAGGGTTCTGACAACTGGTCTATTACATAAGAGAGTGCTTTAGGGGTTTTTAATATAGGAGAAATATCTTTAAATATTATGCCAGGTTTAGGGAAGTCTGGAATGTCTCTAATATAATTTTTTAAATTCATTATATAATATTATGTCCTTTGAAATTCATGCTCAAGTAATTTTGAGGAAATGTTAATTATGGTTGGCCTTCCATGGGCACAGTTATTTGGATTTTCACACATTTCTAAATCTTTTATTAATTTTTTCATTTCGTCTACTGTCAATTTGTCTCCGGCTCTTATTGATGAATGACATGCGACAGAAGCAGAAAGTTTATCAGCCCAACTATTAAATGTTGTTTTTTCAATTAATTGATCTATTACTTCTAAAAAAGCATTTTTAGGATTTCTTTTATTTAAAACAGATGGAACTGCAGTAAGTAAATATAATCCATGACTTATGCTTTCTAATTCAAATCCAGTTTGAAGAATTAATTCTTTGTGTGTTTCAATTATATCTTGTTGGCTTGAGTCAAATTCCAATGTGACAGGTTCTAAAATTTTTTGTGTTTCAATTATATTTTTTTCAATAGATTTTTTAATTTTTTCAAATTGAATTCGTTCATGTGCTCCATGTTGATCTAATATTTGTATACCATTAGGCCCCTCGCAGATAATATATTTGTTTTCAATTTGGCCTAATACTCTTAATATGGGTAATGTATTTTTTGGAATTATTGTATTTGAAGGCTTAGTATTCATAGTTTCTAAGTTTATGCTCGCAGTCTCTTTAAATATTTTTTCTGTTTCGATATCAGGCGTAATATTATTTGCGAAGTTTATTGGAGATCGAGTATTACTTGTTTTTGTTCTTTCTAAATCAAACCATTGATTCATTCCAAATTCAGGCAATGGGGAAGTTTCTAGTAGTGTTTCTCTAACAGATGATTGGATTGCATCAAATATTTTCCAAGGTTGTTTAAATTTCACTTCTGTTTTTGCAGGGTGAACATTTACATCGACTTCAGTTGAAGGCAGGTATATTTTAATCACACATATAGGATAAAGTCCTTGCCTCAAAAAGCCATAATATGCTTTTTCAATTGAGGATTTTAATATTGAGCCTTGAATCCATCGATTGTTAACGTAAAAAATTATTTCCCTATTGTTTGTTTTATGTAGAGATATAGGGCTTATATATCCTTTAATTTGTATATCTTTAATATCATCTAGATTTTTGTTATTTACAATTTTAAGCATTGATTCAGCAATCTTAGAATTATAAATTGATGCTATTGTTTCCTCCATATTATTATTTCCTGGACTTGAAAAAATAGTTTTGTTATCTTGTTTTAGGTTAAATTTAATATTTGGATATGATAAAGCGTATCGTTGTATTAAAGTTTTTATATGGAGTTTCTCTGTTTGTGGAGACCTAAGAAATTTACGTCGAGCTGGATATTTTTTAAATAATTCTTCTGCAATTATAGTTGTTCCTACATCAGAAGCATGGGTTTTTTGAGATATGATTTCTCCATGATTTATTTGTAGCTTTGATCCAAATTGATCTGAATTTGTCTTAGTAATAATTTGAAATTTAGAAATTGCAGCTATGCTTGGTAAAGCTTCTCCTCTAAACCCTAAAGTAGAAATATTGTCTAAATCATCGATAGTTGTGATTTTACTAGTAGCATGTCTTTGGATTGCAATTTGGAGTTCATTTTGAGGTATTCCATTCCCGTTATCAGAAACTAGTATATATGTTAGTCCTCCATTTTCTATAACTATATTTATCGTACTAGATGAAGCATCGATAGCATTATCAATAAGCTCTTTAATTATAGAAGAAGGCCTTTCTATAATTTCTCCAGCGGCTATTCTAGAGGATAATTCTGGATTTAATATTTTTATTCTCATATTTATCTTTAAATTAATCTACTTATTTGAGTGAATTAATTTTTCTTTTGTTTTTTGATCTACTGCTTCTAATTTTATAGAGTTTTGATTATCATTATTTTGATAGTTTACAATAACAGATTCTTTTATTAGTTCAATACCTCCTAAATAATCATTAATAAAAATTGACTCTTCAACGATTTTACTTTTAGTATCATTTATTCCATTGGAAGCATTATGATAGTTTTTTAAAGGGAATGCTATTCCAGTTGTTTTATATCCTGCTAAATTAAATGCAGTTCCTTCACAAGTTCCTCCATCCATAAGTTTACGTTGTGCTTTAAAGTTAGGTTTTTGGGATTGTAAATTTTTTAATGCCTTAGTTAATATTTCTTCTGCTTCATAATTGAAAGTTGTTTGTCGATCTCCAATTCGTATAATAGGTCCTTCGCCTTGGAAAACACCAGGAATTAATGGGCTAGATTCCACAGAAATCACAGTGGTATTGATTGGTAATGTTTTGTTTTCACACATTAATCTTGCACCTATTAGGCCAACTTCTTCGGCTCTCGTGAAGACAGCAATCATATTTGCTGAAATTTTTGTTTCTGCTATTTGTAATAAAGCGCTAAGAATACTAGCGCATCCTGCTAGGTCATCTATGGCTCTCATACATATGTTATTATTTTTAATAGAAAATTTTTTTAAATCAAAAACCACAGGAGCCGGTAGATTTATAGTTTGTTTGTTTTCTAAGTCTATGTATACTTTTTTGTTATTTAGGTAATTATCAACTGGCCTAATTTTACCTTTTATCCAATTACCATATGTTGATCGAATCAATATAGGAGTTTTTGAAATTAATGATGATATAGGAACTCCTCCTAACGGAGAAGCTTCTAATTCATTATTTTCATTATAAGATGTAGCCTCGAATCCTGGATGATCCATGTGAGCTATAAATGCAATAGGGCTGATATTATTATTTATTTGATCAGGTTTGTGATTTGCAATTATATTTCCAAAATCATCTTTGATAAAAGAAATATTTGTTTCTTTAAGTAACTTAATGATTAAATTACTTGTTTCATTTTCATAATATGGAGCAGAATTAACTGAGCTTAAGAATTCTAGAATTTCTATAGAGCTATATTTTTTAAGTTTCAAGGTTTATCCTTTATGTTAATGTTTAGTTTTAACATATTATAATTTTAATTATCTTTAAACCATTTAAATTTTTGGCGAGCTGTAATTATGACTTTATCATCATCTAATACATCAAATTGAGTAGTCCAGAACCAAGTTCGCATACCTTTTCCTTTGTCAACAATTTGCATTTTTATAGTATATTTTTTGTTTATAATTAAAGGTTCATGAATTAAAAATGCAAATTCAGCGTTCATTCCTGCTTGATCAACTGGATGGTTAAGGACTAAATCTTGTACAGGCTTAGTAGCTGGATTAAATATTATTACAGGAGGAGCATAATTTTTTGATATATTCTTTAAGGAATTATTGCTTTCATCAGCTCCTTGACATAGTAATAAAATATCATCTTCTGTAATTTCAAACATAATTTCTTCAAATTTAAATCCGATTTTTATATTTGGGAAAGCTTTGTCAGCTCCTTTTTGAAGATCCTGGCTTGCATCCCATGGAGGTAAGCTTCCTATGCCTGCATTCCCAACCATTGCAACTCTGTTGTTTTTTGTGATAATTTGGAGTTTTATTGAATTTTTAGATTGTATCTTAGCAATTTCTTGTATTTTTTCGTCATCATAAACTGGATTAATAAATTTTACTGATAGCCAGCCTTTTGTTAGCCATTCTTCTCCAAATATTTTAATTAAAGTTGGAGAAAGTGCTTGAGCAACAGAGGGCCCTCCAACAATTCCTCGTCTAAATCCTCGCTGAATAGCTTTGTTGTCATCATGTATAGTGCCTTTATCATTTTTTGCATGGTTAGGTAATAATCTCCATTTCCCGCTAACAATGTTTGACGACATAGATATTTTCCTTTTATCTAATAATAATTATTTTATAATTCCATTTGAGATTAGTTTTTTTATTTCATTTTTGGGTATTTTGAGAAGATCATTTAATACATAGTTGTTATGTTCTCCCATCATGGGTGATCTAGTCAAATCATTTTGTTTACTATGAAACCTTATTGGATCTTTATCTATTACTATATCAATATCTTTATCAGTTGGTTGAACTATATGTTGGTAATGATTTTGCATATAAGGGTCAGTTAATAGTGTATCTTGTAAATCTTCAACAGCCGCTGAAGTAATACCATGTTTTTGTAAAATATTTGCAATTTCCCACTTGTCAATATTTATAGTCCATTTATTCAATAAAAGGTCAATTTCTTTTTCATATATTTTTCGACTTGAATGGGATTTAAATTTATCATTATGTATAAGTTCATCTTGGCCTATTATTTTACATAAAATTTTCCATTCATTATTATTTTTAACAGCAATTGCACACCATTGATCTTCTCCTTTTGATTGATACAAACCATGTGGGCAAAAATTGGGGTCTTTATTTTGGGTTTTATCAGGATGTATGCCTGTTGATTTAAATTGCATCCATTCTACTCCCAGCAGAGGTATTGTAGTTGATAGTTGCCCGATGTTAATTTCTTGGCCTTCTCCATTAGTTGACCTTTCTAATATGGCAGCCAATATTGTTGTGGCAATAATATATGGGCTAGTAAAATCTGGATAAGCCACTCCCATTCCACTTGGTGGTCTTTTAGGAAACCCTGTTATTGAATTTAATCCTGAAGCACCCATTATCATATTTCCTAGAGTTCTAATATTTGCCCAGGGACCTTCTTTTGAGCAACCTGGAATATTTACCATGATGATTTTTGGATTAATTTTCTTTAATGATTCATAGCCAAAGCCCAATTTTTCCATGACTGAGGGTCTAAAATTATTTGTTACAACATCAGATATAGAAATTAGTTGTTTAATTATTTTTTTTCCTTCTTCAGTTTTAAGGTTAACAGTAAATGATTTTTTTCCAGTATTTGCATTGTTATACAGAGGTTCTATATTGGGGCCAGGAGTCCCATCAGGTCTTTTTCCTGTACGCTTACTTGTAATATGTGTATCTGTTTCAATTTTAATAACTTCTGCTCCATAATTTGAGAGAATCCTTGTTCCAAGAGGGCCAGCTAATACCCAGCAAAAGTCTATAATCCTGATATCTTTTAAAAGTGAGCTTGTATCCATTTTTTATTTCCAGTTTTCAATTCAAATTATATTCATTTAATATTTCGTTTGTATGTTCTCCTAAAAGAGGAGCTCTGTTGATAGTTATTTTTTTTTCGAATACATCAACAATACTTCTGCTGAATCCCAAGTTTTGACCAAGAGGTTCATGCCAAATTTCTAAAAATTGTTGAGTTTCTTTAAGGTGCTCATTTTCTTCAAGGTCATAAAAATCGTTAACTGGTAAAGCCATTAGGTCAAGAGACCAGGCTTTTTCTAAGAATTCTTTTCTTTTATGTCTTGAGGCTAAGATTTTTGTAAAATTTAATACCTTAGGTGCTAACATTGGGCTTTCATAATTGATTTTGCTTATTTCATAATCTATATCTAGATTGATTCCGGAATCTAGTAGCCAATTTAAGAAAATTTCATATCTATCACTGGTAACATTTAAAGTTGTCCATTTCCCATCTGCACATTTAAACACTCCGCGAGTCATACCTGGACGTTGAGGTATATTTCCTTCTCTGATGAAATGATTTGCATTGGAAGTTTGTAATACTGCCATTGATGTAGATTCTTGTATTGAAATATCAATATAGCTTCCAATATTTTTTTTGCTTAATTTCCTTGAAACGAGGGCAATTAATATGCCGGACGAAGCAGCAAGAGAGGCCATTTTATATGATTGGTTGCCAGCGGCATGGTTTGGCGGGTCTTTTGTTTCTCCTGCTATGAAAATTAAACCACTAGCAGCAGCAGCAGTTAAATCATTTCCTGTTCTATTTTTCCACTCTCCGTTTTGTCCAAAAGGAGTTATTGAAACATAAATTAATTTAGGGTTAATTGATTTCAATGTGTCATAGTCGAGGGCAAATTTAGCCATTTGTCCAGGTGCAAAAGTTTCTATAAGGATATCTGTTTCAACTACTAATTTTTTTAATATATTTAAATCATTATTTTTATTTATATCTAGCGTAACGGATCTTTTGTTTGCATTATGATGGAGGTGATATAAGCTTCGTTCGATTCCTTTTTTATTGTTTAGAAATGGAGCTAAATTTCTAATTGAACATCCTTCAGGAGGTTCAATTAGAATTACATCTGCACCTAAATCTGCAAGTATTCTTGAAGTAAATGCACCTGATTCATTAGTCAAGTCTAATACTTTTATTCCACTTAAAGAAGCCATATAAATATTCTTTCTTGTTGTAATAAATTGAACCCAATAATAATATATGATTTATTATATTCTTTGTGTTATTTCATCTCAATATGGTAATTTTTATATAATATATATGTTATGAATAAAGAAATGAAATTTTTTCAGAGAGACTTACTTAGTTTAGGCATTCAGAATAGTGATAAGGTTTTTAAAAGAGAACTATATGATGAATTTAGGCAAATTAATTTTGAAGAAGAATCAAGTTTACAAGATTTAACCTCTTTATTTTGTTTTTCTATTGATGGTGAATTTACTACTGATAGGGATGATGTTTTTTCATTTGAGAAAAATATAGGAGAAAATACATATTCTTTAGGCATACATATTACCAATGTTGCTTCTTTTATACCTCCTAAGAGCTTGATTGATATAGAGGCAAGTAAGCGCTCATCATCTATATATTCTTTAGATGAAAATATTCCTATGTTGCCTAAGTATTTTACTGAAAAATTTGGTAGTTTAGACCAATATAAAATAAGAAAATGCTTGAGTGTGATTCTTAAAATAGATAATCAAGCTAATATATTATCTTCTGATATTATTATTTCAAAAGTTGAGAATAATTTAGCTTTAAAGTATGAAGATATTGAATTGATTTTAAATAATAAAGGACATAAATTATGCTCAATTTTTGAACAACTGTATTCTATTAGTGTGATATTAAACAATAGAAGGTTAATATTTTCAGATTTAAAACTAAATTCCCCTAGTATAGAAGTAAAAGTTTTAGAAAATGGAAAAATTGACCTGAGAGTTGATCAGTTTTCATGCTCAAGGTTAATAGTTAGTGAATTAATGATTCTTTATAATAGAATTATAGCTGAATATTGTTATAATTCTAAACTACCTGCAATTTATCGTACTCAGGAAAAAATTCGATTTATGGATTTGGATCTTCAAAATTTACCAAGCATTGTAAAAAGGTACAGAGTATTTAAAGAAATGGAGCCTGTAATTTTTAATACAAATCCATCTCCGCATTTTTTTATGGGTCTAGATAGATATATACAAGTTACTTCACCTTTAAGAAGGTATTTTGATCTAATAATGCAAAGACAAATTATTAGTTATAAATTTTGTAATAAAATTATTTATACTTTGGATGATTTGAAGTTAATGATTGAAGAATCAGAATTGAAATTAAAAGCTATATCTAAATTTGATAAGGAAAGGGAGAGGTTTTGGGTGATTAGATATTTTGATCAAATTTTAGATGAGCTTATTTATAATAAATTAGACAGATCTTTTGTGGGTGTTGTTTTGGAGAGTAATATTGATGGATTTGCATTATTAGAGCTTGAAGAAATTCCTTACAGATTTAAATGTTTCATTCCTGATGTATGTTTTCAGGGGGATCGTATTAATTTTACGATTAATAATGTAGATTTAGTAAGCAGAACTATAAGTTTTATGTTTAGGAATAAAATATGAATATAATTAGGAAGTTGATATAAATTTTATTACAAATTTATCATTGCAGTTTTAAGTTTTGCAATTATTACAAGTACTAATAAGTTCTAATGAATGTGACAATATTGAAATATTGCGAATAGATTCGATTATTTTTATTTCTTCTTTAAGTTTTTCTTCTAAATTGTCATTTAATGCAAAATCATTCACGGCTCCACAAGTATTGCAGAAGATATGATGATGATGATCATTATCATTTATATCGGATAGTTCTATGACTTTTGTGTTGTCAGGTGTTTGGAATTCACTTATCAAATTGAGATTTTTAAGCATATTTATAATTCTATAAAGGGAAGATATAGCAATTTTATTTTTCGATAATTTGATTACATCTTCTACTCTTAAAGGCCCTTTGTTTTTTAATAATATTTCTAATAAGAGAATTCTTGGGCGAGTTATAGGGATGTTGTAATCTTTAAGGATCTTTATAGATTTTTCTGTTATTTTTTTTTGGTTAATACTCATAAAATTATTATACCTATTAATTGATTAAATTCAATGGGATGAATTTTATAAATTGATATTGACTTATGTATAAAAAAGTGAGATTATTGAGAATAAGAATCATTCTCATTTAAGGAGGAATGTAATGAAAATATTTAATTTATTAAAGAAATTTTCTGTAATTTTTTTAGCAATAACCTTGATTGGATGTGGGCTTGGAGAAGAATCTTCATCTGAAGTCGAAAAGTCTTCACCTGAAATTCAAGAGTCTAGTAAAGACCTTAATATTTTAGCCACAACGCCTATGCTAGGTGAATATGTTCAGCAAGTAGCAGGAGATGTTCTTGATGTACAGATTTTAATGCCTTATAGCGTTAATCCGCATAATTTTGATCCATCTCCTCAAGATGTTAAGAAACTTAGTGAAGCTGATTTAGTTTTTCATGTAGGTATAAAATATGAAAGTACAGCTCTCAGAAAACTAATTGAAAATACAGTAACTAATGAGCAAGTTTTAATTGAAATAGGGTCTAGAATTAATCCTATAGAATTTAAAGACGAACACGATGGTCACGATGGTCACGATGGTCACGATGATCATGATGGTCACGATGATCATGATGACGAAGGCAAACACGATGATCATGATGACGA
>CEUZ01000794.1_pt1 | contig 13644 bp, 15 predicted proteins | sample 361511 | NCBI WGS metagenome assembly CEUZ01 (sample SAMEA2622822, study PRJEB7988) | marine metagenome | biome: marine biome (ENVO:00000447); feature: surface water layer (ENVO:00002042); material: "saline water (ENVO:00002010), including plankton (ENVO:xxxxxxxx)" | depth 5 m
ATTGCTGAAAAAAATAAATTAAATCAAATATTTTCAGTTGCTGGAGGTGGTGACACAGTTTCACTTTTAAACAGAATTGGTATATTTAATAATTTCAATTTTGTTTCAACTGCTGGTGGAGCATTTTTAGAATATCTTGAAGGCAAAGAACTACCTGGTATAAAAGCTTTAAATTAAATGACAGAACTTAATCAAATTGCTTTAAAAATTTTGTCAGACGGCAAAGGAATTCTTGCAGCTGATGAAAGCACAGGAACAATGACTAAACGATTAGAATCTGTAAAAGTACCATCAAATGAAAAAAATAGACTTTTATTTAGAAAAACACTTTTTTCATCGGAAAGCATGAAAAGGTGCATCGGTGGAGTAATTTTATATGATGAAACTATCAAACAACTCAGTGAGTCCAAAACAATACCAGAATTAATAAAAGAAAGTGGAGCAATTCCAGGAATAAAAGTAGATACAGGTGCAAAAATTCTAGCATCATCACCTCAAGAAAAAATTACTGAAGGACTCGATGGATTAAGAGAAAGATTGAAAGAATATTATAAACTTGGTGCAAGATTTACAAAATGGAGAGGTGTTTATATAATTTCCGATAAATATCCAAGTAAGATATCCATTCATTCAAACGCTCATGCCTTAGCAAGATATGCTGCACTTGTTCAAGAATGTGGAATGGTTCCAATTGTAGAACCTGAGTTATTAATGGATGGAAATCATTCAGCCATCATTTGCTTAAATAAAACTTCAGAAGTAATAAAAATATGTTTTGAGGAGTTAATAAATCATAAAATCGATTTAAGTGGTGTAATATTAAAACCAAATATGATTTTAGATGGAGTTAATGCAGAAAAAAAAATAAGCAAGGAAGAAGTAGCGGAATTAACATTGAAATGTCTTAAAGAATCTGTTCCACTTGAAATCCCTGGAATAGCTTTCCTTTCGGGTGGTCAAAGTGAAATGGAAGCTACAGAAAATTTAAATTTAATAAATAAAAAAAATAATACTAAATTTATTATGACTTATTCGTTTGGGCGAGCTTTACAACAAAGTGCCTTAAAACATTGGTCAAAAAATATTGAAGATACAACTGGTACACAGGAAATATTCAATCATCGTGCAAATATGTGCTCACTTGCCGCTAAAGGAAAATGGTCTATAGAACTTGAAAATCAAATCTAAATTTGTTTATTTAATATCTCCACAAAATATTAACTCAAGTTTTTATAATATTTTAGAATTAGTATTTAAATCTAATAAAATATACTATTTTCAACTTAGATTAAAAAAAGTTTCGGAAAATAAAATTATAAAATTTTCGAAAAAAATTAAGAAAATTTGTAAAAAATATAATGTTCAATTTATTGTTAACGATTATCCTCGAATTGCAAAAAAAGTTAATGCCGATGGTTGTCATTTAGGTCAATCTGATATCAATATAAAAAAAGCAAGAAAAATTTTAAAAAATAAAATTATTGGTATAACTTGTCATAATTCAATAAAACTTGCTGAAAAAGCAATAAAAAATGGGGCAGATTATATTGCTGTCGGAGCATTCAATCATAGCAAGACAAAACGAATAAAATATAAAGCTAGCTTAAGTGACTTAAAAAAAATAAGAAAAATCTCAAATAAACCTATAGTAGCAATAGGAGGAATAAATCAAAAAAATTATAAAAAACTTTTGTTGAATAAAGCTGACTTTTTGGCTATTTCAAGCTTCATTTGGAAAAATAAAAAATTAAAACCAGAAGAGGCAATAGATAGAATAAAATGAAGATTTCAGGTAATGAAATTAAAACTGGAATGATACTCGAACACAATAATGATTTGTGGGAAGTTTTAAAAACTCAGCATGTAAAACCAGGTAAAGGTGGAGCTTTTAACCAAGTTGAAATGAAAAGCTTAAATAAAAGTACTAAGTTAAATGAAAGATTCAGATCTAGCGATAATGTTGAAAGAGCTATAGTTGAGGAAATTAATTATAATTTTTTGTATGAAGATAAAGAAGAATTTTATTTTATAAATAATAAAACATTTGAACAGTTAAATCTTAAAAAAGAAATAATGGGTGAAAAATCAAAATTTCTTACTGAAGGACTTGAAATTAAAATAAGTTTATATGAAGAAATACCAATAAAAGTAGATCTTCCTAATCAAATTGAATGTAAAATTGAAACAACAGATGCGGCTATCAAAGGTCAGACAGCAGCTTCTTCTTATAAGCCTGCATTGCTAGAAAATGGTCTAAACATACAAGTTCCACCATTTGTTGAGAGTGGAGATGTTGTAATTGTAGATACTAGAACTATAGAATACGTAAAAAAAATTTAATAATTATGAAATCTATTTCCCCAAATTTAAATATTATGATTAAAGCATGCGAAAAAGCATCTAAAGTTTTAATTCGTGATTTTGGAGAACTTGAAAATCTACAAGTTTCAAAAAAAGGACCTAAAGATTTTGTCACTAATGCAGATAAAAAAGTAGAACAAATTTTGATAAATGAATTATCAAAAAAAAAATATTCAATAATTAGCGAGGAAGCTGGTATTATTCATAAAGAAAATAAAAGTAATTTTTGGGTAATCGATCCAATAGATGGTACTACAAATTTTTTACACGGCGTACCACACTTTTGTATTTCTATAGCTTTAATAAGTGATAATGAGATAGTTTCTGGAGTTATATTTGATCCTATAAAAAATGAAATTTTTCTTGGTGAAAAAAATACAGGAGCTTATTGTAACAATCAAAGAATAAGAGTTTCAAAAAAAAATGATTTTGAAGAATGTCTTTTTGGATCTAACTCAAAAGGAATAAAAGATATTGAACTAAATACAAGAGTAAGTGGTAGTGCGGCTCTTGATATGGCTTATGTAGCGTCAGGTAGACTTGATGGTTTCTTTCAAAAAAATCTAAACATATGGGATATAGCTGCTGGCATTGTAATCTTAAATGAAGCAGGAGGCAAAATAAGCCCTGTTGATATTAAAACTACTAAAAACCACAAAGTTATCGCATCTTCAGAAATTATTTACTCAGAATTAAACAAATTACTAAGAAACTTTTAATTGTTTTATAGAAAACTTTTGTTATAAGACCGCTATGAAAAAAAAAATTCATCCAGACTATCATGTAATTAAAGTACAGATGACCGATGGTACTCAATTCGAAACTAAATCCACTTGGGGAAAAGAAGGTGAGGTTCTAAAACTTGAAATTGATCCAAAGTCTCATGCTGCATGGACTGGCGGAAAACAAAAAATACTTGACAAAGGTCGTGTAAGTAAATTTAACAAAAAATTTCAAAATTTTAGATCATCAAAATAATTAAATGTCAAATGCACCGTTAATGCCAGTTGCAACAGCTATATGGTTGGTTGAAAATACATCACTCACTTTTAAACAAATAGCTGACTTCTGTAAAATGCACGAAGTAGAAATTCGCAGCATAGCAGATGGCGAAGTTGGAAAAGGTATTGTAGGATATAATCCTATAATCGCAGGTCAATTAACAAGGGAAGAAATTGATCTTTCTAGCAAAGATGAGAAAAGGTCTTTAAATCTCACTCAGAATGAAGTCCAAATAAATAATAATCAAAAAAAAGAAAAAAAATATGTTCCTTTATCTAAAAGACAAGACAAGCCTGACTCTGCTCTTTGGCTTATAAAAAATCATTCTAAATTAAAAGACTCACAGATTGCAAATTTAGTAGGAATTACTAGTTCATCTGTAAAAGCTATAAGAAATAAAAGTTATTGGAATTTTAACAATTTAAATCCAAAAGATCCTGTTGCTATGGGATTATTTTCTCAAAAAGATCTTTTGGAATCTTTAGAAAAAGCGGACAGAAGAATTAAAAGAGAGCAAAAACAAAAAACAAATCAATAAATTAAAATAAAAATAGACAAAATAATTATATAGTGTTAGTTAATCGTTTTTTTAGGAGGTGTTTATTAAGATAGAAGTTAAAGATAATAATGTTGAACAAGCATTGAGAGTTTTAAAAAGAAAACTCCAAAAAGATGGATTCTATAAAATTATTAAACTAAAAAATACTTACGAGAAACCTTCGGAAAAAAAAAAGAGAATATTACAAGAAAATATTAAAAGAGTTAAGAAGCTAAACAAACTTAGAAACAGGATTTAAATATCGCGGGGTGGAGCAGCCTGGTAGCTCGCAAGGCTCATAACCTTGAGGTCGGCGGTTCAAATCCGTCCCCCGCAACCAAAAAATTAAACATTATTTATATTCTAAAAAAAATATGAAAAATATTTCATTTATTTTCCCAGTTTATAATGAGGAAAAAAGATTACATAATATTTTTATTTTTATTAAATGGATTAAATCAAAAAAAATTAAAAATTTTGAAATATTAGTTGTTTCAAATGGATCTAATGATGGAACAAATGAAATATTAAAAAAATATTCTAAAAAAATAAAGTCTCTTAAATTTATAAATATTAAAAATGCTTCTCGAGGTGCAGCTGTTAAAATTGGAATAAAAAAATCAAAATACGATCTTAATGCAATATGTGCTATTGATAATGCTTGGGATTTTAATTTTTATAGTAAAGCTTTCAATATAATCAAAAACTCTGATTTCTATTTAGTTTATGGGCCTAAAACACATTTAAACTCCAAAATTAAAAGACCAAAAATTAGAAAAATAATTTCAATAATTTGTTCTTTTTATCTTCAAATTTTATTTGGAAATAAAATTGATCAAGATACACAATGCATAAAATTTTTTAATAAAAAAAAAATTAAAATTTCAAAATATTTATCCGAACGAAATTTATTCCACGACGCTGAGTTTTTTCTATTAACGAAATTATATAAAGTAAATTACTTATCAATCCCAGTTAATGTAAAAGATAACAAAAAAATGGTAAGTTTAAAAATGATGCTGCTATTTATGCTAGACGCTCTAACATTTAGATTCTCATATTATTATAATAAAAAAAATAAACTTATAAAATAATAATTTATTCAACTAATTTTATACTATTTAATTTTAATCCAATGAGCCTTTCATCGGGTGAAATAAACCTTTCAAATTCTGATATCATCCCACTTAATTTAAAATCTAAAATTAAAATTTTATTTTTTTTATTTATGTTATTTAACTTTAATTTAATTTTTTTTAAATTATTTTTAAAATTGAACTCATAGTTTTTGTCTAAACCTGATGAAAATATTTTTAAATTTATTATCTCATCTTTAATATCTGGCTTACTTTCAAACTCCATTTCAAGATAGTGTTCTTTATTTAAATCCAAACTAGGTAGTTCAAATATTAAGGATGCATTTGCTCCATCTGTCCAAGGTTTTAGATCATTATTATATTTTTCCCACCCCATTCCTAAAAAAGAATTTTCACTTGGGCTCTTTGGAAATTTAATATTAATTTTTTTATTAATTGAAATTTTTTTACTTTTTATTTGATTAAATTTTTCTATTTCAAGACTTTTATTATCTATAAGATTAGATTTAAAAAGCATCCAAACATTATCTCTATTAACAAATTTAATATCTTTTCTATTTAAATATAAATTTTTAAGATGATTCAAATGACTAGTAGAACTGATTATAAAAATCTTATCTTCAAGATTTCCATTATATAAATCATTATAATTTTTATACCTCAGTTCTGTCATTTTTTTTCGATTGTATCTTGCAGAATAAAATATTTCAGACTTTATTTTTGAATTAACTAAATATTGAGTAATTTTAAAAAAGTCGTTACTTTGATTTTCAACAAAGGTTTGGCTAATAATTTTAAATTCATCATCTATTTTTGACCAAATATTATCTTTTAAAATTTTTCTATCTTTAAAAAAAAGTTTTCCAAATTCATAAGATTTAAATCCAGGCATTAAATCAATAAACTGTAATACTAAAAAAAATGAAATTATTATTAAACTTTTAGTTTTAAACTTTTGATAAATAAAAATTATAGAAAAAATAATAATCACATAATAAATTGGCCAAAATAATCTTCCACTGGCTCTTATCATTCCCAGTAATCCATAAATAAATTTATTTAACTCAAATGAAATAATATTAAATTTTCCAAAGTGTATGTTGTTAGAAATTGCTAAAATAAATAGAAAAATTCCTATAAATATAATTATATTATTTTCTTTTTTTTTATAATTTGAAAAGTTTTTTAAGAAATAAGCAAATGATGTTAAAAATATTAAAATTATTCCAAGACCTAAATAGTTAAAACCTTCATGCTCACCATAATTACTGTATATATCAGGCAAAAAATAGGACCATTGAATTTTATTGCCCATTGTAATTGTCCCAGGGTCAAATATTGATAATAAATTAAGCTTGTAAATACCATAGCCATATCCAATAACATCTTGTGGGGGTAATACAAAATATCCCAGCAAAAACATAAATAAACTTAAAGTGAATAAATTTAAAAAAATAAATTTAATGAAAAATAATTTTTTAAAACTAAAAAAGTAGTAAATAGTGTTAATAATAAATAATATAGCTGTAAAGTAAAAATGTATGCCTGATGAAAGAACAATAATTAGTAAGTTATTTAAATGATAGTTTTTACCTTTAGATAAATAATTTAAAAAATATAATAAAATTAACCAGTGAGCTGCTAAAGAAAGATGAATTCCAATTCTATATATAAAAATTGGACTTATTATAAAAAAAATACTGGACAATAAACATATATAATTTTCATTTATAAACTTTTTTAAAATCAAAAAAGACAAGAAACCCTGTAGATAAATACAAAAAAATATCCAAATACTAAAATACTGAAAATTATCTAGGTATGAAAAAAAGGTTTTAAAAAAAATAGCGAATAGAGGAATGGTACCATGGTAAATTATTGAGCTGGTACCTAAACCAGGTTTTTCAAAGCTCCCGAAAGGAAATAAAAATTTTGAATTTTTAAAATTCAGCCAGCCGATTAATTCCCCTACTTGATCATTAGTTAATAACCAATCTAAATTAAATGGATTTAAACTGCTCCAACCTATTAGATAAATTAAAAAAAAAAATGAAATAAAAAAATAAAAAGCGTGAATTAATAAAGTTTCTGATTTTACTCTGGGCATCGAATTTTGATACTATATCTTTTTTGCCAAGTAATAATAAATATATCTAATAAATGGACTTTTAACCAAAAAAGATAAAAAATTTAATTTATATTTTTTTAATTTATATTCTGCAAAAACCTGGGTTTGTTTGGACATTAATTGCTGGTGATAGATCATGCATTTTTTGTCAAAATCTTCACTAGGTTCTGGTTCGTGTTCGTAATAATTATAATTATCAAATCCTCTAACTAATGTCGCTGAAGTATGATTTTTTCTTGTTTTGTTATCCGTTGCAATATATCTAATAGCAAGTAAAAACCTATCTTCATTAGAATTGTTTTCTCCAGATCCATGAACTGCATCTTGTCTAAAAATGCATGATTCTCCTGGTTTAAGCTCTATCTCCTCAAATTTGTCATCACTATTTAGAATAGCATTTTGACCTCTGGCTAGCATATTATAATTTGAATTTAAAATTTCATATTCTACTTTTCTTTTCTTTTTTAGAAATTTTAAACATCCATTTTCAATGTTTGAATTGCTTAGAGCTATTGAAAATGTCAAAATTTTATCATTATCTAAATTCCAATAAGTCTTGTCCTCATGCCAACCAACAAATGTTTTACTATATTTTTTTTTGTAAAAAATAATCGAATTCCAGCAAAGAATATTTGGCCCAAGAATTTTTTCTGCAATATCAAGCATTTTTTTATTTCTTATTAAATCATTTATTTTTTTAAATATTAAGTGAGCTTTAAATTTATGTTCTAGTATTAGATTTTTATGATTAATTTTATTTTTTGTCTGTTGGTAATAATGACTCAAGCTCAAAGCTTCATCTGGCTCCAAAACTTTTATTGGGAAAAAGTATCCTCCTTCATTTAATTTTACTTTTATATCTTGGTTAATCATAAAAAAACTTATAATAGTATAAATCAAATTTTTAAATATAAATTAATATATAAATAAGGAAATTTATGTGTGGATTTGTTGTTTCTTTAGGAGAAGTAAACGAAAGCCATGTTAAAAATGCCACCGAAGCAATAAGATATAGAGGTCCAGACGAAACAAACTATTATATAGATCGAGATAAAAAAATTTACGTCGGTCATAACAGGCTGTCCATCATGGACCCAGAGTTTGGAAGACAACCACTTTTTTCGGATGATAAAAAAATAATCGTTGCCTATAATGGTGAAATTTATAATCAATTTGAATTAAGAGAAAATCTTCAAAAAGAAAACGTTATATTTAAAAGTTCTAGTTCAGATACAGAGGTTGTTTTAAAAGGTTATTTACATTGGGGAGAAAAATTATTTGAGAAAATTGATGGTCAGTTTGCAATAGTAATAATAGATCTCAGAAGAAACAAAATTATAGTTGGTAGAGATAAATTTGGTGAAAAGCCTGTTTTTTACTATGTAGATAAGAATAAAATTATTATTGGTTCTGAACTGAAAATATTTAAAGAGTTTAAAAATTTAAATTATCAAATTAACCAGATAGGTATTAAAAAATATTTTATTTATTCATTTATTCCAGCTCCAACAACTATTTATAAAAATATATATAAAGTTAAACATTCAGAATATGTTGCTATAAACTTGTTAAACAGAAATATACAAAAAAAAACTTACTATAAACCAAAAATAATTAAAAATTTTAAAGATAAAGATGAAGATTTTGTAGAAAATTTACACTTACTAATTAAAGAAAGTGTAAAATCTCGTTTACTTTCTGACAGTAAGATTGGTGTTTTTTTGAGTGGAGGTTTGGATAGCAGTCTAATTAGTTTGTATGCCAAAACTCATAATAGCAATCTGGAATCATACTCAATATCTGTTGATGAAAAATCTTTTGATGAAATAGATCAGGCAAAAAAGATGAGTAATTTTTTAAATATGAAATTGTATCAAACAAAATTAGATCAAGATAAATTTAATAATAATTTTAGCAATATAATCAAATTATTAGATGAACCTGTGGGAGCTCCGACTTTTGTGCCATTGTATTTTCTTTCTCAATTAACCTCTCCACATGTCAAATCTGTTCTTTCTGGTGATGGGGCTGATGAAATATTTGGTGGGTATGAAAATTTTAATTATATTGAAATATTTAGATATATTAATTTATTAAAATTAAATAAGCTAATATCAAAAACAAAAAATGTATTTAATTTCATTCCTATTTCAAAAAATAATTTAAGTTTAGATTTTAAGCTTAGAAGATTTTGCCAAGGTATGGAAGTAAAAGAAAAATTCCAAAATACTTTTTTTTTATCTACGTTATCACTTCGTGATTATGAAGAGCTTTTCTCTGAAAAATTAAAATTTGATGAAGTATTAAATGAAATTGAAGAGTTTGAGAATGAATATTCAAATGTTAATTTTAAAGATAAAAATTATTTATACTTTGTAAATTTTTATATACCTGATTTAATTTCAGCAAGAGCTGATAAGGCAGGCATGTTAAATTCATTGGAAATCAGATCTCCATTCTTGAATTCAAAAATATTAGAATTAATGTTGACAATACCGCCTAATAAATCATATTTAATTAAAAATAAAACAATACTTAAAAAAATTATGTTGAAAAAATTTAATTACAACTTTTTCAGCAAAAAAAAGGGTGGTTTTACTTACCCGATTCAAAAATGGCTAAACGCATCTAGTTCAAATTTAATTAGTCCAATGAATAAAACTAAATTTTTACAAATGAGAGAAGATCATTTAAATAATAAAAGAGAATTTAGAAATTTTTTTCATTGTAGCGAGGTTATGAAAAACTTTGTTTAAATTTACTATGAAAAATAAAAGTTAGATTTATGTACTCAGAGAGATTTGATTCAAAATTAATAAAAAAAATGGAAAAAGATTATAATGACGAATGTTATAGTGGTGCAACTTCATATCTTTTTAATAAAAGTCATGAACTAATGGAGAAAAACATTCAAAATAAGGAATATCCAAATATATTAGAAGTGGGAGCGGGCCCACATCCACACATCAATTACGTTAGCCATAAATTTAAAAATTATTATTGTTTAGAAAATTCGCTATTTGCTATTAAATATTTAAATAAAAATTTTCCTAACATCAAAACTGTTTATTCAAAGAACGGAAAATTAAATATTGCTAAAAAATTCGATAGAATAATTCTCTCTCATTCTTTAGAGCACATATATAAACCTGAGTCATTGCTCAAAAAATTATACTCCTTATTAAAAAAAAATGGAGTTATATCTATAGCAATTCCAACGGATCCAGCATTAATGTATAGATTTTTACGCTTTTTTAAAAAAAAAATTTTTTCAAAATATAAAATTTCTGAAGTAGAGTATGATTATATTAATGCAATTGAACATATAAACTCTTACTATAATAATAAAGCCATAATAAAATATCATTTTAATAATTTAAAACAGTATTATTATCCATTTAATTTTTTACCAGCAGAGTTAAATATTTTTAGTTTTTATCAAATATACAAATAATGTTTAAAAAAAAAATTTTTGAAGAACTTACCTTAAAATATAATGATCATGCTTACACAGGTTTGTTTGGTTTTTTTATGAATCATTGTCATCGCCAATTAGAAAAATTTAATTTTCCTAATAATCTCTCTAAAGTATTAGAGATCGGCGCCGGAAGCGCTCCTCATTATAAATTTATCAATCATAATTACGATGAATATCACATTGCCGACACATCAGAAATTGTTCTTAAAAATTATGAAGATAATCCCAAAGTAATAGCAATTAATTATGATGGAAAAAAACTTCCATATGAAGATGAAAGTTTTGATCGAATAATTATTTCACATTGTTTAGAACATATTCATTATCCAGAAAATTTTTTATTTGAAATGATGAATAAATTAAAAAAAGGAGGTATTTTATCTATATCACTACCTGCGGATCCAGGCTTACTTTTCAGAATTGGCAGATTATACTTAAAATTATTTTCTATTAAGAAAAAATACAAAATTTCTAAAGAAAAATTTGATTATATGAATGCGACAGAGCATGTAAATTCAATTTTCAATCTTCATTCAATAATAAAATATAATTTTCCTCATATTTTAAAAGAATCTTTTTTACCTTTTAAAATTAAATTATTTGACCTCAACCTTTTTTATAACGTACATATTTTAAAAAAAGATTAAATTTTAAATTTTGATTTTATGCTGTCTACAAGAAATCCTTTGACAGTATCATTGGTAAGATCTTCAAAACTTTTTCCAAATTTTTCTATTTTATCAATTATTACTGGTGGAACAGTTATTATATGGCACCTTAGTTCTCTTGCTTGAATAAAGTTGTATGCTTCTCGTGTACTAGCCCATAAAATTTCTACATTCTTAAATTTTTTTGCTAATTTGATACTTTCTTTAAACTCTGGTACCGGGTCTTTACCTACATCTCCCATTCTACCTGCAAAAATTGATATTATTACTTTGGTTTTTTTATTAATATTTTTTAATATTTTTTTTGTTTGGGCAGAAGTATATACGGCTGTGATGTTTAATTTAATATTTTGATTGTTTAAATATTTTATTACTTCTCCTGTAAATTTTCCTTTTGAGTTAGTTATGGGCACTTTAACATAAATATTTTTCGCCCATTTGTTAATTTTTATACCTTGAACAATCATTTCATTATTACTATCTGCAAACACTTCTAATGAAACTGGTTTTTTTTTAACTAAGTTTAAAATTTTTTTTGAATAGTTTTTATAATTATTTGCCCCAGCTTTTCTCATTAAACTTGGATTGGTGGTAAAACCTTTTACTATTTTTTTTTTATTAAATTTTTTAATCGATTTAATGTCAGCTATATCACAAAATATTTTAGTCAATTTTATAAACTTTTAATTATTTCTTCTGTCATTTTCTTCGCATCAGCAAAAAGCATCAGTGTATTATCTCTATAAAATAGGTCGTTGTCTATACCTGCATAACCAGGCGATAAACTTCTTTTTACAAATAGGACTGACTTGCTTTTTTCAACATCTAAAATTGGCATTCCATATATAGGGCTTTGTGGATCTGTTTTTGCCACAGGATTTGTTACATCATTAGCGCCAATAACATATGCAACATCGCAATTAGCAAAATCATTATTAATTTCCTCTAATTCGAAAACTTCATCATAAGGAACATTCGCCTCAGCTAGCAATACATTCATATGTCCAGGCATTCTACCTGCTACAGGGTGAATCGCGTAAGTAACTTTTACTCCATTTTTTTTTAATGTATCAACCATTTCTCTTAAAGCATGTTGTGCTTGAGCCACAGCCATACCATATCCAGGAACAATTATAACTGATGATGCATTTTTCATTAAAAATGCTGCATCATCTGCGTTTCCACTTTTCACTGGTTTTTGTTCTTTTCCTGTTTGGGATGTGGACTGATCAGTTCCTCCAAAGCCTCCTAAAATTACATTAAAGAAAGAACGGTTCATTCCTTTACACATAATATATGATAAGATTGCTCCTGAAGATCCAACTAAAGCTCCTGTAATTATCAAGGCTGTATTTTCTAATGTAAAACCTATACCCGCCGCGGCCCACCCTGAATATGAATTGAGCATAGATATTACAACTGGCATATCAGCGCCACCAATTGGAATTATTAATAAAACCCCAACTAAAAATGAGATTAAAATTATAGTCCAAAACCAAATATCTATTTGAGTTTTACATAAATATACTATTAGTCCTATCAAAGTTATTCCTAGAACCAAATTAAGATAATGTTGACCAAAAAAAGTAATTGGAGAGCCTGACATTATTCCTCTTAACTTCAAAAAGGCTATGATAGATCCTGTGAAAGTAATGGCTCCTATCGAAGCTCCCAAAGACATTTCAATTAAACTTGCAATTTTAATATTTCCCGATGAGCCCAAATTAAAAACTTCAGGGTTTAAAAAAGCCGATATTGCAACAAAAACTGCCGCTAGACCAACTAAACTATGAAAGCCTGCCACAAGTTCTGGCATTGCTGTCATTGGTATTTTATATGCGATAAATGCACCTATAGAACCGCCAACTAATAAAAAAATTAAAACATAAAAAAAACCTGATGAAAAATTTCCAACTGATAAAAAAGTAACTCCAATTGCAATTGCCATTCCAAGGATTCCAAATAAATTTCCTTTTCTCGATGTTTCTGGAGATGAGAGTCCTCTAAGAGCTAAAATAAATAAAATTCCAGAAATTAAATAAAAAACTGCTAATAAATTTGCAGACATAGTTATTTGTCTTTCTTTTTCTTTTTATACATCGCAAGCATTCTTTGAGTTACAAGGAATCCACCAAAAATATTTACTGCAGCTAAAATAATTGCCAAAAATCCAAATATATTAGCAGTATCAAAGATATTTGCAGAATTACTTGCTAAAGATGCAATTATTGCACCAACAATTATGACTGAAGAAATCGCATTAGTTACAGACATAAGTGGGGTGTGAAGAGATGGAGTTACGCTCCAAACTACGTAATATCCAACAAATATTGAAAGAATAAATATACTTAATCTAAATATAAAAGGATCTA
>CEUZ01221580.1_pt1 | contig 13638 bp, 9 predicted proteins | sample 361511 | NCBI WGS metagenome assembly CEUZ01 (sample SAMEA2622822, study PRJEB7988) | marine metagenome | biome: marine biome (ENVO:00000447); feature: surface water layer (ENVO:00002042); material: "saline water (ENVO:00002010), including plankton (ENVO:xxxxxxxx)" | depth 5 m
ATTATATCCCCTCAACATGGTGGCACGTTTATTGATTGCACATTTGGAGGGGGAGGATATTCCAAAGCTATACTTAAATTTCCGGGAACAAAAGTTTTAGCTCTAGATAGAGATAAATTAACTTTTAGGTATGCCGAAATATTAGTAAAAAAATTTCCTAAAAGATTTAATTTTTATCAAGAAAAATTTAGCAATTTAAATAATCTTGTAGATGAAAATTTAAAACCAAAGGCTATTATATTTGACTTGGGACTTTCTTCTTTTCAGTTATCTGATGATAAAAGAGGATTTTCTTTTAATTCAAATAAGTATTTAAATATGGAAATGGGTATTAATGAACGCTCGGCGTACGAAGTTGTAAATTTTTTAGATAAAGAAAATTTAGCAAATATAATAAAAATATTAGGTGAAGAAAAAGAAGGAAAAATTATTGCAAATAAAATAGACAAATATAGAAAAAATAAACCTATAAAATCTTCAAAAGAATTAGCGTCAATAATTAATTCGGCTAAAAAAAATTATAATAATTATAAGAAAAATCCAGCAACAAAAACATTTCAAGCAATAAGAATATTTGTAAATAAAGAATTAACAGAATTGATTTCAGGTTTAATCGAAGCAACAAAGCTACTATCAGATGGTGGAATATTATTAATTGTAAGTTTTCATTCTTTGGAAGATAAAATAATAAAAAATTTCTTAAATCTTTATTCTAATCTAAGGAAAAATCCATCCAGATATTTGCCTATAAAACAAAGCAAACCAACTTTATTTAAACTAATTGATAAAAAACCAATTTATCCAGAAACAAAAGAAATAAAAGAAAATAATAATTCTAGATCAGCAAAACTTAGATATGCCATTAGAAATAACAATTCATTTTATTATCCAAATGAATTTAAGAATAAATTTATAAATTATTTTAAAATGGAGAATCTTGCGACATGATAAACAAAGACAAATGGATAAACTCATTACCAAAGAATAACTTGAATAATTTTGAGGCCAGCGTAGCCATAGATGAAAGTTCGTGGCTAAATACTATACCTAGGAAAAACAAATATAACTCCATAAGAAGATATTCATTTATGACAATTTTATTTGTTTCAGGTTTATTGCTTGTTTCTGCTATAAAAAATGAAACAAGAAATTTGCAAAAAGAAATAAATATTTTAAAAGCATCAAATAATTCTATTAAGTTTGATTTAGAGCAAGCTATTCTTGATAATGAAGTAATCACATCACCTGAAAATATATCTAGACTTGCTAAAGAATATCTAAATACAAATTTTACAGTGTACCAAAAATATCAAATAACACATTTAAATAGTAAAACTAAAGTTTTTAATAATACTGAAGAAAAAATTAAGAAGAAAAAAAGTAAAAAAATAACAAACCAAATAAAAAAACAAGTTGCGAAACAAATAGAAGTTAAAAAAATTGAATTAAGAAAACTTCAAGAAATATATTCCAAACCTGATGAAATACCTGGTGAAATAAAAAATCAAGTTGCAAAAAAAATTGAACAAAAAAAAATTGAATTAAAAAATCTTTACAACTCTCCAAAGGATGCAATTACTTTAGCAAGAGCTCAAAAATGGGCTGCAGTTCAGGTTGTTAAAGCTTTTTTAGGTATGCCTATCATACCCGGAAGATAGGAAGTGATGAAAAATAAAAGAAAAAAAAAAAGCTTTTATTTTGAAGATTATACAGAATCAGAAATTACAAATAGCTATAATAAATCTAAGAAAACAGAAGTTTCGCTTTCTAGAGTTACTTTTTTATCATTTGTTTTCTTTAGTCTGATAGCAATATTTAGTATTAAAATTGTTTATTTGTCTTTGTCACATGAAAAAAATTTATATAGCAGCGGTATAGAAAAAAATCTCACCAAAGAAAGAAGAGACATTATTGATAGAAATGGTTCAGTATTAGCAACCAATGTTAATTTATATGATGTAGGTGTAAGACCAAAATTACTAAATAAAAAAGAAAAAAAATTTTTTTTAATTAAACTACGACTTCTTCTTCCAGAGCTAGATTTTGATAATATAGAATATAGGTTAAATAATAATCAATTTTTTTGGCTAGATAAAAGACTGACTCCAAAAGAAAAAGATCAGCTTTGGTTAATAGGCAGCAAAGCTTTTGTTTTTGAATCAAAGCCATCGAGAATTTATCCTCAAAAAAATCTATTTAGCCATATCATAGGACAGACAGATGATGTTAACAATGGAGTTTCAGGCATAGAAAAATATTTTAACAAAGAATTAAATAATAATGAGAATATAAAAAAACCTTTAAAGCTAACCTTAGATTCGAACATACAGCATTTAATAAGGGAAGAATTAATAAAAGCTAAATCAAATTTTCATAACAAAGGAAGTGCTGCTATTTTAATGAATATAGAAAATGGCGAAATATTATCTTTAATTTCTTTACCCGATTACGATCTAAATAAAAGAAAGTCTATAAAAGAAGATATTTATATGAATAAAATTACTTTAGGAGTTTATGAACTTGGCTCAGTTTTCAAAACTTTTACTATAGCTGCTGGTTTAGAAAACAAATTAATTGAAAAAGATACAGTATTTAAGAATTTAAAAGATAGTATAACTTGTGACAAATATACAATTAGTGAGCATGATAAGTTGCCAAAAAATCTAAGCACTGAACAAATTTTAATCCGCTCATCTAATATTGGTGCAGTACGAATAGCCCAAAAAATTGGAGTAGAAAAATATAAAAATTTTTTAAATACTTTAAAACTTTTAAATACAATTAATTTTGATTTAGATGAGATAGGAACACCACTCTCATTTAAATGGGGAAAATGTAAGCTTGCTACAACATCATATGGACATGGAATTACAACTACTCCACTTCAGTTAGCCAGAGCTTACGCTATCTTAGGTAACGGTGGGTTCGAAATCCAACCATATATTTTTAAAAAAAAAAAATTAGAAGAAAGAAAACAAATCATTTCTAGCCAAACAAGCGAGGAAATTAATTCTATGTTAAGAAAAGTTGTTAGTTTGAACGAAGGTACTGCTAATTTTGCTGACATAGAAGGTTATGAAGTAGGAGGTAAAACAGGAACTTCAATAAAGTATAATTCAAAAGAAAAACTTAACACATTTGTCTCTCTTTTTCCTTCAAGCAAACCAAAGTATTTATTACTTGTCATGTTAGATGAACCAAAATCTGCTCCTAATTTTGTCTACCATTTTCGACCTTCTGATAAATTCCCAAATGGTTATGAATATAAAGGTGAAACAAGAAATACTTCTGGATGGAATACAGTAGTCGTTGCAGGCAAAATTATAGAAAAAATTGGTCCTATTTTAGCCATAAATACACTACAAGCTTCTAACAAATTTTAAATGCTTTTAGGCAATCTACTAAAATTGGAGAGTAAGAAATATAACAATATTTTTGTTAAGGGTATTTCTTTTGATAGCAGGAAAATAAAGAAAGGAGAAGTGTTCTTTGCAATTAAAGGAAATGAAATATCTGGTGATCGTTTTATTAAACAAGCTATAGTTAAACAAGCTTCAGCAATAGTAAGCAGCAATAAAAAAGAAAGCCAAAATTATAATTTTCCATTTATTTTGGTAAAAGATGTAAGAAAATGTTTGGCAGAAGCTTCCTCAAATTTATATAAAAAAAAACCTTCAAATATAATAGCAGTAACAGGAACAAATGGAAAATCTTCTGTAGCAGATTTTTTTTATCAAATATTAAATATTAATAAAATTAAAGTAGCATCACTTGGAACGCTTGGAATAGTATCAAAAAATTATAATAAAAAAACAAATCTAACTTCTATGGATCCTATATCGCTTCATAAAATTTTAGAAAATTTAGCAAAAAAAAAAATTAACAATGTTATTTTAGAAGCTTCAAGTCACGGATTGAATCAAAAAAGATTAGATAACTTAAAAATTAAAACGGGTATTTTTACAAACTTGAGTCATGACCATCTAGATTATCATAAAAACATAAAATCCTATTTAAAGTCAAAAATGTACTTATTTAAAAAACTTCTTAATAAAAATTCTTATATAATTACAGATGAAGAAAATAAGGAATTTAATATTTTAAAAAAGATTTCAAATAAAAGAAAAATAAAAATAAAAACAATAGGTATAAAATCAGGAAATATAAAAATTTTGTACAATAAATACAAAGGTAATAAACAAATTATAAAAATTTCTCATAACTCTAATATTTTTGTACTAGAAATACCTTTAATAGGATTTTTCCAAGTTAAAAATTTACTAATGGCGAGTCTAGCTGCTTCAAGTTGTGGATTAAATCTAAATAAAATTTTTGAACAATATAATAAAATTAAATCTGTATCTGGTAGATTGGAATGCGTAGCAAATTTAAATAATAATTCTAGCATTATTGTAGATTTTGCTCACACACCTGATGCCCTAGAACAAAGTCTAATTGCTATAAAAAAACAATTTAAAAAGGAAATAAATTTAGTTTTTGGATGTGGGGGAGAAAGAGATAAAAAGAAAAGACTTAAAATGGGTAAAATTGCCAAAAAATATTGCAGAAAAATTTTTGTAACGGATGATAATCCAAGAAAAGAAGATCCAAAGCAAATAAGAAAAGAAATTATTCAAGGGTGTAAAAAATCGGCAATTAATATAGGTAGTAGAAAAAAAGCAATAAAAACTGCAATAAAAGAATTGGAATCTAACCAAATACTTTTAGTAGCTGGCAAAGGTCATGAAAGTACACAAGATTATGGAAATAGAATAACAAATTTTTCAGACAAAAAAATAATTTTAAATTTAATTAAAAAAAAGAAAAATGATATTAAAAAAATTAAATTATCAAATTTCATTTTACAAAAAGCTTTTAATAAAAATTATTTACAAAAAACTAATTACAGTGGCGTATCTATCAGTACAAAAAATATTAAAAAAAATAACTTATTTTTTGCAATTAAAGGCAAAAAAACAGATGGACATAAATTTGTCGATGAAGCTATAAAGAAAGGAGCAAGTAAATCTATAGTAAGTAAAAAAATCAAACTACATCATAAGAATAAAATTATAAAAGTTAAAAATACATTATCATCACTAAATTATTTGGCTAAAATAACTAGAGATAATACATCTGCACAAATTATAGGAATAACAGGAAGTGTTGGAAAAACTACTTTAAAAAATCTTGTGAGTTTTGTCCTTAAAAATTATGGAAGAGTTTATCATTCACCCCTTTCTTACAATAATAAATTTGGTGTGCCTTTAAGCATTTCTAATTTAAAAGAGAACACAGCTTATGGAGTTTTTGAAATAGGAATGGATAAGAAAGGAGAAATAAACAATTTATCAAAAATAGTTAAGCCAGAAATTGGTGTTATTACTAATATTTCTGAAGCTCACATTAAGAACTTTAGTTCCATTAATGGCATAGCTAAAGCGAAAGCCGAAATAATAAATAATATAACAAATGGAGGAAGTATAATTTTAAACAAAGATAATAAGTTTTTTAATTTCTTTTCAAATAAAGCTAAAAAAAGAAAAATAAATATTGTTTCATTTAGCTTGAACAAAAAATCGGATGTTTATTTACTAGGAATAAAAAAAGAGAAAAAAAATAATATATTAAAAGTAAGTGTAAAAAATAGAATTTATCAAATAGTTACAAAAAATCTTACCAGAAATTTTATAAGTAATATTTTAGCATGTATTTCAATTTTACATACTCTAAATTTAGATTTAAATATTATAAAAAATAAATTTAAAAATTTTTTAATTCCCAGCGGAAGAGGCGATGTTAAAATTGTAAATAAGTTTAATAAAAATTTTAAATTTATTGATGAAAGTTATAATGCAAACCCACTATCAATGTCTTTAGCCATTAAAAATATGAATCAATATAAAAAAAAGGGTAGTATGAAAAAATTAATATTTCTTGGTGATATGCTAGAGTTAGGAAAAAAATCAAAAAAACTTCATAAAAAATTGTCAAATGTAATTAACAGCAGTGATGTAGATAAAGTTTTTGTTTATGGAAAATACATAAAAGAAACTTTTAATTTATTGTCTAATAAAAAAAAGGGTAAGATATTTAAAAATTTAAATGAAGCATATGAACATTTTGGTAAAATCGTTCAAAACAACGATCTACTTATGGTAAAAGGGTCAAATGCGACAGGATTGAATCAATTCTCAAAAAATATTAAAAGAGGGTACACAAGTGTTATATAATTTTTTAATTTCGTTAGTAGACCAATTCTCTTTTCTAAATGTTTTTCGATATTTAACTTTTAGAACAGGGCTTTCTGTGATGTCTTCAATGGCAATTGTATTTTTAATTGGAGGACCTTTTATAAAATTTATTGAGTCTCACAAGTTTACTGGACCAATAAGAGATGACGGCCCATTAGATCATATAGTTAAAAAAGTCGGTACACCTACAATGGGAGGTGTCCTTATTTTAATAGGAATTCTTTTTGGAACTTTATTGTGGGCAGATTTGACCAATTCTTATATTTGGGTACTTTTATTAGTTGTTACTAGTTTTGGTTTTCTTGGTGCAATAGATGATTATCTAAAAATAAAAAGAAAAAATTCTAGAGGAATGTCTTCCTATATGAAAATTATTTGGCAAATTATTCTTTCTTTGGCTGCTGTAATATTATTAACCGGATATGGAGATAATGCACATCTTAAAAACCTATATTTTCCTTTTTTTAAAAATTTAACTCTTCATTTAGGTTTATTTTTTATTCCATTTGCTATTTTTATAATTGTCGGATCTTCTAATGCGGTAAATTTAACAGACGGTTTGGATGGTCTAGCAACTGTTCCGGTTATGCTTGTAGCTTTATCTTTTACTTTTATTTGTTACGTTACAGGAAATATAGTTTTTTCAGACTATCTACAAATTCCGTATATTCCAAAAGTTGGAGAAGCATCAATCTTTTGCGGTTCTATCGTTGGTTCATGTTTAGGTTTTTTATGGTATAACGCTCCTCCAGCAAAAATTTTTATGGGGGATACTGGCTCTTTATCTTTAGGAGGATCCTTAGGAGCGGTAAGTATAATTTCAAAACATGAAATTGTTTTAGGAATTGTAGGAGGTCTGTTTGTACTTGAAACAGTTTCAGTAATTATTCAAGTTATATCATTTAAACTTACGGGCAAAAGAGTATTTATGATGGCTCCTTTACATCATCATTTTGAAAAAAAGGGTTGGGCCGAATCTACAGTAGTTATTAGATTTTGGATAATATCTATAATTTTAGCATTGATAGGTTTAGCTACGCTAAAATTAAGATAATTGATGGTAAATTTAAAAAAATATCGAAATAAAAAATTTGCTATTTATGGCATGGGCATTACAGGATGTTCAGTGGCTAAAACTCTTAAAAAACTCAAAGCAGAGGTACATTGTTGGGACGATAATCAAAAAATAAGAGAAAAAGCAAAAAAATTAGATTTTTTGGTAAAAAAATTTTGGCTAAATCAAAATTCTGTTCATTATATAGTAATAAGTCCGGGTATAGATATTAAAAAATCCAAAATAAAAAATTTTTTAAATAAAAATTCAAATAAAATTATAACAGATTTAGATCTTTTTTTTGAATTAAATAAAAATTCTTTAATTATTTCAATTACAGGCACAAATGGAAAATCGACAACCTGCAAAATTATGGAAAAAATATTAAGAGCCGCAAAATATAAGGTAAAAACAGTAGGAAATATTGGAAATCCTATTTTGTCTGCCAATAACTTAAATAAGAAATATGTATACGTTTTAGAATTATCTTCTTATCAATTAGAATATTCAAAATTATTTCGTTCTAAGCATGCAGCGATATTAAATATTTCTCCGGATCACCTGGAGAGACATAAAAATATAGAAAAATATAGAAAAATAAAATCAAGAATATTTTTTGCACAAAAAAGTTCTGATTATTCGTATATAAATAACAGAAATCAATATTCAAAACCAATTAAAAATATATTTAGGAATAAAAAATTAAAATCAAAATTAATTTTTGTTGATAAAGAAAATTGTAATTTTTTGATAAAAAAAATTAAGAACAAATATTTTACAAATCAAAGTAATATTGAAAATTTAGCTTTCGCTTATAGAATAGCAAAAAATTTAAAAATAAATAATAAAATTATAATTAAAGCACTAAATAAATTTAAAGGACTGCCGCATAGACAAGAAATTTTATTTTCAAATAAAAATATAATATGTGTTAATGATTCTAAGGCAACTAGTTTCGATGCTAGCTTACAATCATTATTAAATTATAATAATATATACTGGATCCTTGGAGGAACACCCAAGTATCAAGATTTTTTCAATCTAAAAAATGTTAAAAATAAAATTATTAAAGCCTACATTGTTGGGAAAAATATTAATTTTTTTAAAAAAAAAATAAAAAATAATATCAAATATAAAATTTCAAAAAATATTAAAAATGCTGTAAAAAGTATTTTTAAAGACATTAAATTGAATGAAAATACGCAAAAAACTATACTTCTAAGTCCAGCGGCAGCATCATTTGATCAATTCGAAAATTTTGAAAGCAGAGGAAATTACTTTAAAAATTTAATATTTAGAAATTTAAAGAGAAAAAATGTTTAATTTAGGTAGGGAAAATACAGGTATAATTGCAAAATGGTGGAGAAATGTGGATAAGCAGATTTTATTTTTATTCATATTTCTTTTATTCCTAGGGCTTTTTTTTTCCTTTTCATCTACGACGTCCGTCATGTCTGAAAAAATGAATAAACAAACATATTTCTTTTTTATTAAACATCTTATTTTTGTATCTCTTTCATTAATTTTATTATTTTCAATATCAATGCAAGATAAAAATAAATTAATAAAATTTTTATTTTATCTTTTTTTAATTTCATTAGCGCTACTTTTGCTTACACTTATAGTAGGCGTAGAAACAAAGGGATCAAAAAGGTGGATTGATCTTCCTTTTATACCCGTTAAGTTTCAACCAATTGAATTAGTTAAACCATTGTTTGTAGTTTTTATTGCTAAAATAATAGTATCAAATCAAGATTTAAATATTTACAAAAAATATTTAAATTCTTTTTTAATTTTATTATTTATTGTAATAATTTTAATTAATCAGCCAGATCTTGGTCAAACTTTACTCTTAACCGCAAGTTGGATAACAATGATTTTTGTATCAGGTTTTAATATGATTTTATTATCTATTTTAGGCTTATTATTTTTAGCTATAATGTTTCTATTAATATTTTTTTTACCAGAAAAATTTGGTTACATTTTTTTAAGACTTAAAACATTCGTTGACCCAAAAGCAGGAGATAATTTTCAATCACAAAAGGCATTGGATGCTATTAAACAAGGAGGTTTAACCGGAGAAGGAATGGGAGAGGGTATTTTAAAAGACAAGGTTCCAGAAGCACATACTGATTATATAATAGCAGTAATTTCTGAAGAGTTTGGAGTAATATTTGTATTATTTATCGTTATTATTTTTTTATTTATTGGTTTTAAAGTATTAAACAAAGTTTTTACAGAAAGAGATGAGTTTATTAAGTTGGCTCTTGTAGGGCTCGTTTCAATTTTGGTTATACAAACTTTTATACATATCGGCGTAAATATTCGATTAATTCCCACAACAGGGATGACTCTTCCATTTTTAAGTTATGGAGGCTCTTCATTGGTAGGAAGTTCAATAATAGCTGGAATTATTTTAAATTTTACTAGAAAAGATAGTACAAGGATGGTTAAAAATGACTAAAAAAATAATTTTCTCTACAGGTGGTACTGGAGGTCACATATTTCCAGCAATTAATTTAATGAAACATTTTTTAGAGAAAGGCCATAAAGTTTTACTTGTTACTGACAAAAGGGGAGAAAGTTTTATTAAAAATTATTCAGAATTTAATTCTTATGTATTAAATACAGGAACTTTAACTAACAAAAATTTTTTAAAAAAAATTTCTTCATTTTTTATAATTTTTTTTTCAATTTTACGCTCAATAATAATATTATATAAAGAAAAACCAGATTTAATTTTCGGTTTTGGTGGATATGTTTCTTTTCCAATATCTTTCGCATCTAAATTTTTTAATTTAAATTTAGTAATATATGAAAATAATTTAGTTTTAGGTAGAGCTAATAGATATTTATTACCATTTGCAAAAAAAATTTTTTTAGCAAAAAATACAATAAAAAATTTTCCTAAAAATTACGAGTCAAAGATAAATCTTATAGGTCCAATTTTGGATAAAAATATTATTAATAATGCAGGTTTAAAAAAAAATGGAGACAAAAATATTTTTACTATTTTGGTTATAGGAGGGAGTCAAGGAGCTGAGATTTTTGGTACAGTCATCCCTCCTGTAATTAAAATGATAAAAGATAATGGATATTCAATAAAAATAAATCAACAATGTGCCAAAGGTCAAAAAAAAGAAATAGAAAATTTTTATGAAAAAAATAATATAAAAAATTATGTTTTTGAATTTGAAAAAAATATTCTTAAATTATTATCATCAACAAATTTAGCTATTACAAGGTGTGGAGCTTCTACTACAGCAGAATTGGTTTATACTCTAACCCCTTTTGTTGCAGTACCACTACCGAGTTCTATAGATGATCATCAATTCTTAAACGCAAAATACTATGAAGAAAAAAAATGCTGTTGGCTTCTAGAGCAAAAAAATTTCAATATTCAAAATTTATTTAATTTAATTATAGAAGCTATAAAAAATGAGAGTAAATTAAAAAATATTTGTGAAAATATGAAAAAAAATTGCAGCAAGAATGTTTACAATGATATAGAAAACGAGATCGAGAAATTAATTTAATTATGAAAATAAACATAGCAAGCAACGAAATTATTCATTTTATTGGAATTGGAGGCATAGGTATGAGTGGTTTGGCACAAATTATGCGGAATACAGGATTTACAATTCAAGGAAGTGATTTAAATAAAAATAAAAGTACTGACAGATTAATTAAAATGGGAATCAAGGTACATGTTGGTCACCACCAAAAAAATTTAAAAAAAGCAACCATGATTGTTATTTCATCCGCCATAAAAAATAATAACAAGGAATTGATAGCGGCTAAACACAAGAAATTACCTATTTTTACTAGAGGCGAAATGTTGGCAAACATTGTTTCCTTAAAAAAAAATATTATAATTACCGGATCTCACGGAAAAACTACTACCACCTCTTTAATTGCAAATATCTTGGTAGAATCTGGATTGGATCCTACAGTAATTAACGGAGGAGTTATCAACTCACTAAAAAATAATGCTCAACTTGGAAAAGGAGAATGGGCAGTAATAGAATCTGACGAATCTGATGGTAGTTTTTTAAAATTGCCTATTACTTATTCAATTGTAACTAATATTGATAAGGAGCACTTAGATTTTTATGGAAGTTTTGAAAAGTTAAAAAGAAGCTTTAGAAATTTTATAGAAAAAACACCTTCTTTTGGGAAATCACTCATTTGTATAGATAATAAAAATTTAAAATCTCTAATATCAGCGTGCAAAACAAGCAACTATCTAACTTATGGTTTTGACAAAAATTCTAATTATCAAATTGTAAATGCTAAAAAGAAAATTGATCATTCTATATTTGACTTAAAAGTAAAATTTTCTGAAAAAAAAATTTATAAAATAAAGAATATAAGAGTAAATCTAATAGGAGATCATAATATTGTTAATGCTACCGCATCAATAGCTATTGCACTTAATCTTGGAATTAAAATAGAAAAAATAAAAAGAGCACTTAAAAAATTTATGGGAATACAAAGAAGATTTACAAAAATTTTTTCAGTACAGGGCAGAGAATTTTATGATGATTATGCTCACCACCCAACTGAAATAAAAGCAGTTTTAAATGGAGCAAGAAGTGTATATGAAAAAAGAAAAATAATTTGTGTTTTTCAACCCCATAGGTATTCAAGAGTAAAATCTTTAAAAAAGGAATTTGCATCATCATTTGTAGAAAGTGACGGAGTAATACTATGTCCAGTTTATTCAGCTGGAGAAAAAAAAAGATATAATTTTAATCAAAAAAATTTTTCTAAAATAATTTCAAAAAAATCTAAAATTCAAGTTATAAATATACAAAACCAAAAAGAACTAAAAAATTATTTTATTAAAAATTTATCAAATGATGAATTGGTAATTTGTATGGGAGCGGGAAGTATTTCAAATTGGATAAGGGAGATCGGAAAAGAATTAAAATGAATCTAATTTCTCAAGTAAAAAAATTACAAAATAAGATAACGGGAGAAATTCTGTTTGATGAAAATCTTTCAAAATACTCTTGGTTTAATCTAGGGGGTCCAGCAAAAATAATATTTAAACCTAAAAATGTAAATGAATTGTCTACTTTTTTAAAAAATATAAATGGATTTGAACCCATTAGAGTAATAGGAGCTGGATCAAATACTTTAATAAGAGATGGAGGTTTTGATGGTATAATTATTAAATTTGGAAAGTCTTTTTCTCATTTATCTTTATTTAATGAAAATACAATAATTGCAGGAGCTTCAACGCTAGACAAAAATTTATCAAACTTTGCTTTTGAGCAGTCGTTATCTGGTTTTGAATTTTTATCATGTATACCTGGAAGTATTGGGGGAGGAATACGAATGAATTCTGGTTGTTATGGAGAAGATATTTCAAAAATTTTACTTTCTGCTCAGGTAATGGACCTAGAAGGTAAAATGAGAGTAATTTATTCTAAAGATATAAAATTTTCTTATAGAGGATGTGATTTGAATAAAAATTTAATAATAATAAGTGCTACATTTCGTGGGAAAGTAAACTCAAAAATTAATATTGAAAAAAAAATTAATAGTCTTGTAGAGCAAAAAAAAAGGGATCAACCATCAAAAATTAAAACATGCGGAAGTACATTTAAAAATCCAGGAAATAATAAAGCCTGGAAACTCATAAAAGACTCAGGTTGCGCAGGTATGAAAATTGGTGACGCCTCTATATCAGAAAAACATTGTAATTTTTTTGTTAATAAAGGAAATGCTAGATCTGAAGATTTAGAGAAATTAATTAAACAAGTTAAAGAAAAAGTTTTACATAAAACCGGAGTCGAACTTGAGTTAGAGCTTCAAATTATTGGAAAAAAAATATGAGAAATTTAATAGTTGTGTTAATGGGAGGTCTTTCAGGAGAAAATGAAATAAGTTTATTAACGGGCCAATCCTGTTGCAGGGCATTAAAAAAAAAGGGCTATAAAGTAAAAGAACTTGATGCAAAAGGTCATTTTATAGATGAGCTGAAAAAATTAAAACCCAAAATCGTATTTAATGCTTTACATGGAAAATATGGTGAAGATGGGTTCACCCAGATGATACTTGAATCTTTAAATATTCCCTATACACACTCAGGAGTTTTTTCTTCAAGTTTAGCTATGGACAAAGAATTGTCCAGAATTGTATTTAAAAAAAATAAAATTAAAGTACCAAAGTATTTTGTTTTAGAAAAAGATTATGAAGGAAACTTCAGCAATAAAATTAAAAATAAAAAAATAAAATTCCCAATAGTGATCAAGCCTATAAACGAGGGATCTAGTCTAGGTGTATATATATGCAAAAATAAAATTCAATTTAAAAAAAATT